>ERZ773131.28-NODE-28-length-130729-cov-27.921828_pt1 | contig 130729 bp, 163 predicted proteins | sample MGYA00511082_ERZ773131 | MGnify/ENA primary metagenome ERZ773131 (study PRJEB29015, sample SAMEA2737813) | human gut metagenome | biome: human gut; feature: human-associated habitat; material: faeces | place: China | collected 2012 ... | reverse complement strand
CTCACCAGTAATAACATAAGTAAAATCGCTATAGAGTTTTTCATCGTTGCCAATAAACTCAATGTCCATGTCTTGTTTACACAACTCTTTGAGGAAATGCTGGCACCAGTTGCGATTATTCAGAACAGACTCGTCACACTTCTTTCCATCAAAGCGAATATACTTCTTGCGCTTCGTATATGCGGCATTTACAATAGCAGCGGCAATATCGCTACCATGCCCCATAAGGTATCCGTCATAGTGGCGATAGAGCTTTGCTACAGTAACATCCTTCTTCTCTTTGGTTTCCCAATCAAAAACGCGATTCTTCAAGATAGTAACAGCAGGCGTACTCATTTTAACTCCTATTCGTGGCAAACAAAACCGAACTCTTCTTTGGTAAGGGCAAACTTGTGTGAGCGATTTTCAACACAAGTAAGCAAGACGTAATCTTTTTCAACGCCTACAACCTCACACACCTCACCATCACAAGCATACAATGCGGATGAATCTTTCAAATCGTAGTATCCATCAGACCCATCATCGCTTTCCTCATGCTCAATCCAGTAGCCATAGATAGTATTGCCATAGATATGCTCATAAAGAGATTTAAGGTCGATGCTAAACGTCTTTTCCATCGCTGCTCCTTTCTTCCCTTTCCTTTCGACAACAATATATTACTATGCCATACCTATTATTCCATTGAGAATCACGATACTACATATAACCTACACAATTAAATACCTAAAAGAAAAGGCAGATATATAATCCGCCTTGATTAAACAACTATTTAACGACACCCTCTATTGCGTCAAGCACCTTGTAAAGTTCCGCGATTTCATCGCTCCAATCATCACCGTACTGTTCGTTATCCTGCAAAAAAGTGATAACGTCACAAATCTTTTCAATGTCAATATCTTCCATGATAAGCCTTCAATCTAGTTATAGTACGTATGCTAGTTTTTAACACGCATTTGACTTAGAACGTAAACCAATGCGTCATTGTATCCGTTCAGATAGCCGCGTTGATAAGCACTATTGTCCTCACTGTAATTTTCCTCATTCAATTCAATGAGATTGTCAATAACATCAGTGAGCTTTTCAATAGTATTATCCATGATAGCCACCCTTCACTCTGAAAACTTTATTTTAAGCAGACAATGCCTTATCACATCTCATAAGGAAGGCGTCAAATGTCATTTCGGTAAACAAATAAAACATCTTTTCAATAGCGTCACGACCACTTTCATCGCTATATTTCCATGCGAGAAAAATATCTTGCGCAATTCCGTTACGCTCAAAGTCGGTTAGTTTCATCATGTCGCACAAAACAATATCAGCGTCATGCCCTCTCCACATAGGCAACACTTTAGCCCTCTTTTTTGTCTTATCCTCAATCTGCTCAATCATATATTCAGTAAAGCTGCTCATGATTATCCTTTCCGTTAAATCATTTTAATCACAAAGGTTACAAATATCTTCATCGCTTACTTCGCAAATAAAAGTATCTGTATCGCTTGAGTAATCGTGATAATACAGTTCGGCAATGCCGTCCTCGCTTTTGTAAATCAAAAGGTCATTCCCATTAGACAAGTTAATAACGTTGTAGGTTTTCATTGCATCTCTCCTGTTAAAAATGCTGTCTTAATTCGTGAACGATTCAAGCGTAGGATAAATATCAAGCTCATAATCCTCCGCTATATGGCACTCGTCAACAATACCCGAACCATCAACGTAATCCTCGGCAGTTAAGACAACCTTCTCATTGTCAACAGCATCGAGAACCTTTTGAATTGCATCCTCGTAATCATCCGCTTCGACAATCATGCCACGACAAAGTTCCTCGGTGTAATAAACAACGTGCTTCATGGTTTTTCCTTCCGTTAAAAGCGTGCTTTTATCCTAAGCCAAAACCCAACTCATATCAATACCCATCTCATACATGCCGAAAATATCAGGCTCAACCAACATCATATCACCATCATAATTCTCGATAAAAGTATCCGTCTCAAACAGATAATCATAGCGCGTACCATCACCAATACCATTGTCGGCATCACGATTCAGCGCACGCATGACGCGCATAGCTTCGGGCTTGGTGAAATGCGGGTGCTCATAGCCGCCGCTATTCTGCTCACAGAAACCGCGCCTACCGTATCCAACCAGATAAGCGTCAAAGACATTGCAATCGTCACCGTCAAGACAAACCTTGACGGGCTTAAGAGTGTAAACCATATCGCTCATTTCTGCTCCTTTTTCCGAGCGCCTTTCCTTGACTACATATTACCAAAGATTTATTCCATATGGCCGAGAATCTTTGTCTACACATCTTCTCCACGGATCCTCCACATTTATGTATGTTGCAAATGTCTGATATTTTCCGACAAATGCAACAAAAAAAGCGCCCATAATAGGGCGCTTTAATAACTTTAAACAAATAGATATGGCGCTTGTTCCGCGCGTTCTTTATCAAGCAAACTATCTAGCTCGTCATATGTCATTACACGCGCATGATAACCGATGGAACGATAATACTTTGCATAGCGTTGTGCATCTTTCCGACAACAAGACGTTACTGCCTTGCTAGAGTTTGCGCTGTCAAACCCAACAACTGCAACAATCTCATTATTATCCATGACAGCTCCAATCTAATTACATGATACCGTTTTGCTTTTCATCATCGGCGAACTTTGCCACCTCATTAGCCGTCAATACCTTAACATCATATCCGTCAAGCGTATACTTTGACTGATAAAACGCCACGTTATTAAGGTCACACATAGTAAACTCCATACGCTTACCAGTGCGCTTGTCAAGCGCAATAACCCATCGGCGTTTATCCATTACAATACCTTTCGTCTGATTTGTTTTGTGGTTTAATAGTATCACGATTATTGCTCTAACATATTTTCTCCATATAATTTCCCACAAAAGAAAAGGGGAACGCTCATGCGCTCCCCCAATCCGCCTGAAAGAACCACCAATCAGACACCAACCACATTCATACCAACACCAGAAAAGGACGGTATGCAACATAAAAGCTAGTTCGTTTTTGTTCCGTATCATTTATGTTGTACCAACATTGTAATAAGTCTCTGCGTAGCTGTCAAGTAGTTTTCAAAACTTTTTTCGCTAATTTTTCGCATTGATATATCCAAGGTTAACCAACGTATTGCGCATACTACGGTAACGATGCACATTTACGTAGCTCGACACGGCACCATAAGGACTAAGCCCCTTATATTGATTCTTTTGAGGGAAATATTCCACCACGGTATCACGCTTGTACACGATAGTCTTTTTACGATTGACCGTCATGCCATATGGATGAAATACAAATACGTTATTATCTTCCGTGCGCACGATAACGTTAGTCCTTAGTAAATCGAATACATCTTTAATGCGATGCTCCGTCACATAAAGATACCCACTGATAGTATCATCTGTGGACTTAAAGCGATACCACGTCTTTTGATTCTTCACGACAGGAACATCGTACTCAACATCTCCGACAAATCTGTATCCCTCTTTATATTTTTTCCGAATCTCTTCAACATCCGAATAATCGGATACCCAAATGTCACCGTCAACAAACATATGAAACCTTTCCGTGTTGCGCTTGCTTTGCTTAAAGTATATCACACATATAACTAAAGGCATCGAATCCGACACGTTTAAATCTAGTGATCCATATTTTCTCCATAGATATATATTCCGTCTCGTTAGATATTCCACAAATAATAATCAAAGTGTGGAATATATTCAACTTGTCCACGAAAAACGTGGACAGCTCATAAAAGTAGCCCCACTTGTCCACACTTTCCGTGGACAACCATAGCAAAGTAGGGTAAGTTGTCCACGTTTTTCGTGGACAAGTTGAATATATTCCTAACAAAATAGATATAATACAAAACAGATAAAGTGTGCTTCGCAAGATTTTTCCGTATCAGTATAAACAAGAAAATAAAAAAGGGCGGATAATTTTCCGCTTGCCAATGATACTTTTCTTATCTTGTCTTTGGTCGTGTATTTTGGGGTTGTGTACCCCACTTTCAAAAGGGTCGATTTAAAGGCTTAGAGCGCGTTATTTACCCCTATTTGCCCCGATAATGGTTCGACCCTAGTAAGTACCCATATCGAAAATACAAAGGCAAATAACGCGTTTTATCGTACAAAAAATGCAATACCCCACAAACGCATTTTATGGTGCATCTGTAGGATAATATGTTTACAAGTCAACGATAGTTGCTTACAAGTCAACAATTAAATTGTGTTCTTTGATAAGCCGCCTTGCAATACATGGATTGATATGCTTCTTTTTCGCCAGTACGATAGTGCCGCTGCCGTCCTCGCGCTTATAGATACAGTGGTCGCCAGTGCATCTAGCATATTCATAGCCATTGCGCTTGACAATCTTAGTCATCTCTAGGTAGGTGTACTGCCGCATTTTTGCCATTGTCGTTCCAATCTCTAGCAGGTTTTAACTTGATATAAATCTACCATATGTTTGCCATGTCTGTAGATCATTCATATAATCTACATATTTGTATTGATAAAAGAAAAGGGATGGTTTCCCATCCCTTCCAGTCGGTTAATAAAGCGATGCAAGGGTGCTATTACGACTACCAACAGCATACAGCTCACCATCTGCTCGGCTAATCCATTCAGCGCCATTTATGCCATAGGTGCCACGGCTATATGCGATGCACTGTAGCTTGAGGTTTCGCGTGTACTCATACCAATCATCGCGCCCATACTCGGCACTTAGGTCGTGGGCGATGCCGTATGCAATATCCTCTCGTATGTCCTTCTGACGCACTCGCTTAGTCAATTTAGGTGCCTTCTTTCTGCTTGGCTTTGCTTTACTTGTCTATATAATACCTAATATCTATTCTATATTGTCGTGAATGTTTTACTTCACAAAGTCTACACATATATACCGACAAAGAAAAAGGCGGTATCTCTACCGCCTTAATCTCTAGGCAATCATGATAATATCGAATTGCTCGATACTGTCAAGGATATACCAATCACATGCGCCGTCTAGAGCCTTCACGTCCTCGGGTGCATCTCGCCAAGTGCCGCTATAGACTTCCTTGCCGCCAACGTATGCAATGACTTTCTGCTCGTCCCTAATGTCCATCTTCTTGCCTTTCTGCTATTGTCAACCCATCGGGCTTGTCCCTTTGGTTGATATTATTATTGCATTGATAGAGCCTATGCACATCGAGAATCTTTCAATTCACAAAGTCTACATATCTCAATAGTCAAAAGAAAAGCGCCCATATTAGGGCGCTTTATCTAAATGCTATCGTGCCAAGACTTAGAGCCTTTGGCAAAATACCCGCTACAGATACAATCGTCTAGGTAGCTTTCGGCATTATCTTTAACCCAAGCGCTAAACTTAGACTCTATGGCAAACTCTCCACTTTGTGAATCATCGTAATTGTTAAGCTCGCAAAACTCATTCCACAAAGCGTCCTCAATGTCCCAATAGTTAAAAGTGTAACCATTGTAAAGCATGTCGGGGTCTGCCTGCGTGTTGTAGTAACCCCAATCAATGTTTTCGCAACCGCGCCAATTCTTATAGATAACCAATGTTCGCCCTTTCAGTTGGTTCCCTTTTGTTGATTAAATAGTACCATAACTTTACCGTGTTCATATTATCTACACAGATATACACGCAAAAATAAAGCCCACCTTTTTCGGTGGGCTTGTCGCTATTCCCTATAGTCTAGCTTGATAACACAACTCGAATGACCGTCACGTTGTATATACATGTCGGGTTCAATTGCCCTTACCTCGCAATCGTCAATCCACGGGCGCTTTTGTACCATATCAAAAGGGTATCCCTCGATGGATAGCGGCGCTTTGTCTTTAGCATAGACAAGCACGTTAACCATGCCGCCCCAAACATTCCGCAAATCTTTGAACGTCATTCTATACCGCCTTTCAGTTGGTTTCTTTTCTTGATTAGATATTACCATGCTTTACTTATCTCCATACCATCTTCACAAAATTATATCCAGACAAAAGTTTCTAATGGTTAACTAAAAAATAGACATAACTGTAGCTCAATAAATAAGTCATTATGAGTGGCGTATGTAGGTCGCTTTGTCCTCCCGACTAGTTACATAATACCATACTTTTAAGTTGTGTAAGTGTGATCTACGAACTCCATAATTTCTACACAAATGAACACATAAAAGAAAAAACGTTTCTAACGAAACGAAAAGCGCCCACCTTTTCAGTGAGCGCCAGAATCGTTTATTTACCTTCCAAAAAATCGAGCACCGCCGTCTCGTCAACATCGTAAAAGTCGGTTACATTGGCAAACTTGCCCGTGTGGTGCCAGCTCGACCACTCAAAGAACTTGTCGAACAGTTCGTCCTTCTTGAATTGTTTGAACATGTCCATATAATCATCGTCCAACACATCATCGAACCAAAGAACCCCAGCAATTGCATCGAGCATCGCTGTTTTAGTCCACTTGCTTTTAGGCATTTCGCCCTGCTCGTATGCTTCTTGCGCACGCTTGCTCATTGAGCAACCAACATAACCAGACTGTCCGTAACTAATCCGCGCCATTTTGTGCCGCCTTTCTCGCGTCTCTTACGTTGGCTAAATAGTACCACGATTCAAGCGCCTGCACATTCTCTCCATATATTATTTTGTCCGTTGCCCCGCTTTGTTTTATTTTATTCGTTAAATGCGCTAGGGTAGTCCAGCCGCTTTTACCGCTCTAAGCCACAGAATCGAGAATAAGGACGGTTAAATATCTGTCGGGTATAAGTTATTCAGTTCGATAATATAGGGGCTTAAATCGGCTCTCAGTGCCTTATATTCCATTGTCGATATTGATAGTGAATCAGTAGCATTTAAAGACAAAAAAATAGGGGAACGTTTCCGCTCCCCTAGGTTGGTTAATCCTCGTCCTCGTCCTCGTCCTCATTGTCGGTCAAGCTGTCGTAATACTCTTCCAGCTCGCCAGAAACAAGCTCCAAGCAGATACAACGCGCGATAACATCACAAGTTTCCGCGCCTTCTTCCGTGGGGATGCCGTCATACCCCATCTCTTTGAACTCGTCCACAGCGTCAGAATCAAAAATGATTCCGCTAACAGCTTCAGTGGCTTTGTAACTGTTAAAGTAGTAGCTACCGCTGCCGTTGCCCGTCACAGCATCGTCAATGAAAAGCAGGTCGTACATCTCGTCCCAGCTGTTGACGTACTCCAGATTCTCCTTGATAACTTCCATCGCGTCCGACTTGACTTCTTCCTGATATTCAGACCACAGCAATTTAGTTTCCTTTCCTCGTGGTTCCTTTCGGCAACTACATATTACCAAAGATTGAATCGAGATTGTCGAGAATCTTTATCTCCACAATCTGAACACAATTAAAAGCAGATAAGACAATCGGTACTGTATTTTACGATGAAAACATAAGCGCTGTCCTCGCACTCGCTGTCAATACCCAAAACATCTTCACAGTACGTATCGCGCATTTCATGCGCTACCTCGCGCGTTGTGCAATAGGCGACCTGCCGCATATCGCCAAGCGTGTTGTTAACAACCACATAGATACAACCGCTTTCGCACTCGTGCATCTTGTCCGTGGTCGTGTGAATCTTGATGGTATTCATTGTCAATCCCCTTCGGTTGCTTCTTTCGATGATTAGATAATACTAAATATCAAGCGCATATAGCCGACAATCTTTCACATCACAGAATATACACAATTCGATATATACAAAAGAAAAGCGGGGAATGCTCCCCGCTTTAGATTAGTCCTCCCAGCCAGTCCAAGTGTCAAGCTCGTAGTCCTCAATCCATACATTTTCCACATCTTCTGGTGAGCTGTCGTAAATGTCGGCGCAATACTCACGGCACATTTCATTCGCCTTTTCATACGTTGAGCAAAACGCGATAATGCCGTTATCAACACTGCTGTCAACGATATAGTACATCTTGTTCATGGTCGAACCTTTCTTGTAGTTGGTTTCCGTACCTATAATTTATCACTGATTGATTAAACCAAGTCCAAAAACTTTACCTTCACAATCTCTACACGATATTAAAAGTTCAATTTTAAAGTTCAATTTAGGTTGCGCATTAGTTCGATTAGTTCAATTTCAAATTGAACTTTGTGGATCTATGGAGATTGTGTGGAGATTTTAGATTGACGCTTGACACAAAAATCGCCCTATCCTATTATTATTATTATTATTAAGCTAGAGGACTGTCTATTTTTGGCAATGGCAAATAAAAAAAGCAAGGGCATAAGCCCTTGCCAGCTACCAAGTGCGAAACTCGAAACTGTCTACCGCCTGATAGCATATCTCGTCAATCCGCGCGTTACCCAAAAAGCGAACCTCGCGCGGACAATCTGCCGTGACCTCACCACGCGCAACGTCAAACAGCCACTCGCGCGTAAGTTCGTTCTCGCTAACCCAGCCGTCCTGAACACTGTTCTCGTAACTACCGATACAATCTTCCACGGTATCAAGAACAATCTTCTCAAACTTGTTCATCTGCTCGCCCTTTCTGCTCGCGTCTATCCGTATCTATAAGATACCAAAACGCGCCGCCATATGGTCGAGAATCTTTTCCGTCACAATATCAACACAATTAAACACAGACAAAAAAAAAGAGCGGCTAAAAGCCGCTCATGGTGCTGAAAACTGTTCCGTCATCATAAGTAGGGTATCTATCTTGCATTAGCTCCTTCCAGCTCGGTTCATCATCATCGCTATACGTATAATCATCTTCACAATCTTCCTCGTTCTCGTCTTTGTTGATATAGACAAGCTCGGTGTTATCCTTGGTGAACTCCATATCCCAGTTGTCGGCGATAACGTTAAACGTATCCCTAAGCGTATCATCATCGAGCTTATAGACAAGCTCGACAAGTAAGAGCTTGTATCCGAACTCGTCAACAAGTGCGGAAAACTTGTTGGTGTTAGTCTTGTTCATGGTGTCCGTCCTTTCGGTTGGTGCTTATCTCTAGTAATAAGATACCAAACTCGCGTGCCAGATAGCGCGACAACACATGCCTACATATTTTATCCACACAATCACACACAACTAAAAGTTCCATCTAGTTAACTTTAAAATGTACAGAACTGTAGAGAAAGTGTAAGTCATAATAGGTGGGCTATGTTCGGTGCCTTTGTCCCTCCGACTGATTACATCTTATCATTTATCCGTGACGTGTACGCGAGATTTTCCATGTACATATAACCTCCATAATTCTCCACACAAAAAAAAGAGCGCCCCATTAGGGACGCTCAATGCGACATATATTCCCAGATTATCCGCGCCGCTTTAGGATAATCGGGCACCCCTTATAAACTTAGGCGGTAAGGATGTTACCGCGCCTTTTACCGCAACTTGACCACTCCAAACTTTCCGTTGCGCGTTCGTTGACTACTACTATACGCATGTTTTCCGTGTGGCAACCGACAATCTTTCCGCACACATTTTCTCCACAATTATTCCGATGGCTATATATACTCAATGTTTTTCCGTATGTCAAGAACAATTTTTCCATCCATGTATTCTCCACAACTTTCCGTGTGATCTACCACAGTCGATTTTCCGTGTGTGTATTTTGTATGCAGATTTTCCGTAGCTATTGCAATTCAATCTTCCGTGTGGTACTCGCGTTTGATTTTTCCGTAGGTGTGTTGGTATCGTGTATCTTTCTTCCGCGCTTGCGTTTTATTCCGTGTTGTGCTAGCGAACTTTTTCCGTAGCGTGTTGGCGTGAACGTTAGCGTTAATCCGTTTATCATTTTTCCGCGCACGCTTCAAACCTGCAATCGTTGATAAAACGTTTTATCTTTCGATTTAAGGGCATATTTTCCGTGCAACGTCTACGCACTAAGGGTAGTCGTTTATCTTCCGATACACGGCATTTGTCCAGCTAGATATATATATTTAGGTACCCTAACCATGATAAATAATTGGTATCTAAGTGGTATGTTCTTTATCATAGATTTTCCGTGCGGCTACTACAATCACGCAACACTTGCGTGTTGATTTTTCCGTGAGCGTCAATAGATTTTCCACGACACACGATTTTTCCACACGATAGATATTTATTATCCGTGATAGATTCTTATCATGGATATATTCCGACTGATATGGTAGCAATTATAATATTCCGACTAAGCATAATGTTATATATGTATATAACGTATTAGATATATGTAATATTCCATACGTATATAACGTATCATATATTTTCCGACTAGTAATATATAATCATTATAATGTTTATAATGTTGTATATATTTTCCGTTAGGTAACGTTACTGATTAAGTAACGTTATTTTTTCCGTGGCAATTCATACGTTATTATTCCGATAACATTTTAATTGATAGATTTTCCGTAACGTTATTATTCTAGTAGTATTTTAATTCCGACTAGACTAGTAGTAATTATTTTCCGACTGATTAGGTATCATTTAAATGTTAGTAAGTAGGTATCATTTTCCGTACAATTTTCCGTATACATTATATACATATATAATGTTATATACATTATAATGAGTTGGTATTAGTATCATTTTTCCGTGGCATATTGCCATCAATTAAGTAGCATTTTTCCGTGGCGCGTGTTGATTTTCCGTGGGCGTGCGTAGTATTTTTCACAAAAGACAACATGATAATATAGTTCCGCATAGGCTGTCAATAGATTTTCCGTCACTATTTTTCCAACCATAGAATCTCCATAATCTTCCACGCTAGTCTTAAATGTTCCGTTATCTTTTCCGACTAGGTTAGTGGCATTTATCCGCATAAAGCACTGTAAGGCGATTTAAGGGCATGTTATTTTCTGCGCTTGTCCGACTAAGGGCTATTGTTTTTCCACGCTTTAAAACGCATTTGAGCGTCTTAATTTTTCCATGCTCGGTAGTTTTTCCGCAGTAGAGCGCCGATTTTATCCAGCAAAGTGTTATCTTTTCCGTAGCATTTTCCGCAAAAAAAGAGCGGATATTTTCTACCCGCTCCAATTTTTCCTAGCCGAAAATATTCCAGATGTTAGCAGGGTATCCAGTTACTAGGCAAACCAAAAAACAAAAGATTCTTACCACGAATATTCCAAGCGCTCCGAAAATAATTCCAGCTACGTACTCTTTGCCTTCGGGCGTGCGCATCCAGTCTACAATTTTCCGAAACATTTTTCCACCTTCCAGTCTGTTTCGCGTACCATTCCATTTTAGTGTGTTTTGATATTTTCCAGTCTATGATTTTCCAGCGTGTCAAATCTCCACAAATGCTCCACGGTTTCTCCGTATTCCAGTCTAGGTTTTTCTCCATCAAAGTTCCACAAAGATTCCATAATTCCTCCATCAAATCTCCACAGATTCTCCATAATTTCTCCACAATTATGGATCGCACACAAAATCTCCACATTTTCTCCACGGTTTCTCCATGAAAAAACCATGAAATCTCCATAATTTTTTCCATAAAAAATAGGGGAACTCGGGATAGAGTTCCCCTATTCTAGCAATCGCACAATGCAGTATCAATCCGTTGCATGAACATTGCATGGGCATCGTCAAAAGTTCCGTATTCGTACACATTGTACGTGCCCGGATTGTAGTCATTTTCCGTATCGTCCATATCGTACACTACATCATAAGGCGAAACGGGGCCGTCCCATTTCCGCAGCGTGATAGTGTACACCTTGCCAGACGATGCGTTTTTAATCGTGGCTTGACGGTAAACGTGATACATTGTTCCTCCAATCGTGGGCGCGGATATTCGCCGCGCCCTAGTGTTCTACCATTCCCAATCTTCGGGATGGTGCCAATAGTCCCAGTCTGCCCAACTGAACCGCTTCACATAATGATACAGTTCGTGTTTGTCAAGCTCACGGCTTCCACAAAAAATAGAGCTAACCGTAACATAGTCGCAATCCATCTCAAAGTTAGACTTTATAAAGTCCAATACGCCAAAAATGCTATCGACCTCCAAAGTCGCATCAAATGCGTTCATATGGTAGCCGAAACCACCTGAAACGTGGCGCGTGTATTCGATTGTATACATGGTTCCTCCTTGTGGTTGGTTGGTTGGTTGGTTGGTTGGTTGATAGCCCACGATACGGGGCGCACGGTAGTAGTTCTAGATAGCGTAGTAAATATACGTCCAAGGTTCTAAAGTGGTTGGATTAAGGCACGCAACACGGTAGAAGTCGTATCCGTTAATATGGTACTTTTCAACGATAGTGTGCGAGCTATCGAGTCTGCTATGTTCGCCGTCCTCGCGGATAAAGTCAAGACCATAGCTTTTCTTGACGGCTTTACGCCGTTGCGCCGTTGACAATACGTCCCAGTTAATTTTTTGTGCAAGGTCGCCCTCGCCAAGTGCGGTGCGAAACGTACCGATATAGATACTAGTTTGTGCAACGCACTCGCGCATAAATTGAGCGGTGGAAACTTTCATGGTATGCTCCAGTCTTGCGCCCCGTATTGTAGGCTATCAACTTATCAGACCGCAATATATGGCACGGTGGCGGGTGGTGGTGTGCTAGATAGTGAACTTGCCTGCTTCGTAGGTGTTGCCCAGCTCGTCTGAGTACTCCCACTTTACAACGGCGCAGTACACCTCCTTATCACGTTGGCAGTACTCGCAGACCTGCAATACCTTGCGGATATAAAGGTCTTGAGCCTTGCGCTGAGCGTGGCGAGCGCCGTCAATATCGGCGCGTTCAACCAGCACATAGTTTTCGCCGCTGATGGTTTTCAGAAAATCGTCATTGTCGATGGTGTTGATGGTGAACGTGATGGTATGGTTGGCGGTGGAATAAACATTCATAGTTAGCTCCAAACTGTAGCAGTGATGATGATATACCACCGCGCTATATGCTGCGGTCTGATATATGGTCAAGTCCCACTATGGGCGGGTACCCTATAAGGCGGGTACCCTTGACGCTATGCCCAGCTTGCACGGTATACCGCCACGTCATAGCCGATGGTGCTATCGTTTTTGAGGGCGTTACGCAGGTCTGCTATCGTTGCAGATACGCCTACGTAGTCCTCGCAGAACTTGCGAACGTGCATCATCGTAGTGTTACTACAATCGTAGTCCTCGCCGAGCAGCAGCGCCATACCGTGGTGCTCATGCTCAACGCCGTTATCATCAACGATGGTGCCGTCAATCATGCCCAGCAGGGCAACGGGCGTGCTATAGCTTACAAGCTCGTAGCTATTGCAAAACATACCCTCGTTGATATTGACGTGAGCGGAGCAGTGCCGTAGTTGCTTAGTGGTCATAATGTTATCTCCTATTCTACGATTGACGAATGTTTACCCGCCCATCGTAGGACTTGACCTCCCCGCGCGGCGCGGGGTCAATTTAATCAGTCAATATGCAGCTCTCAAGGTACGCGCATGGACGCGGTCAATTATTGCATACGGGTAGCGGTTTGACCCACACCCCGTAGCTCATGGCCTGCGGCCTCACGAGGCGTTGCCCTCGTGGCGTGATTACAATTTACACGGGGGCGGGTGGCATGTGATCCACAATCTTCGTCTCCACAATTTCTACACATTTCGGTTTCAGACGTTGCGAGGTGTGCTCAACGATGCGCGCGTGATACCCCAAGATCATGTTGGTGTCAAGCGTCAATTTCGGAAAAACACAATATCTACATATTTGGCGCTGGCAGATCACGTTTGCGGAGTGGTATTAAATAACACCCCCCGTTGTATAGGTATGAGGTAGTTATTGAACATATGTTGACTAACTATACACGTGTACGATAACTAGCCGTTTTGCATAGCCTATAATCGACTATATGCTATCGCTATAGTGGTAAATAAGGGTAAATATAGGCATCTATCAGCAGAAACCCCGTTACGGGGTATCGCCTATAGGTATACCCGCGAGGGCAAAACGGGGCCTTATGCGCGAAGATAAAACGTTTTACCAAAGTTTTCGCAGGTCAGAGGTGGTGTCGTGCATAAAATAGGCGTTTTATACGGGTTTAACGAATAACCGAACATATACGGGTTTTTGTTCGGGTTGATAGGTTGCTAACGTTTTGTTTGGTAAACCTAACGTTTTGTTTGGTTGGGTCGATATGATAGCAACTCGATAACATATAGGGGGTTTATCATATCGCACGTGGGACTGATAATATTTAGGGGGGTCGGTTTTTCGTTAGCATATCCCCCTATATTTTGCAAGTGCAATACACCCTGTTTTTTTTGCACTCATGCCCCCACCGTTTTTATTACACGTTGTAGGGGTAGTAAAACGCGCTACAAAACAACAAAACCGCAGGTAGATAAGGGTATGGGGGTGTATTAAAACTTTTAGTTCGTTTTTTTTATTGTTGATCCCAGCTATGTGTTTCATCTAAACACAACCGAAAAAAATATCTGACCCACTATAAATTCATCTATATCACTCTAGAAATATATCTACATACCAACAATATGCAACTACATATATGACAATTTATAAACGGCAAGATATACGGTATGACCAAATGGTGATAGATAGACCGTTAATATGCGTATACACAGGATGACGGTCGAAATACATATACGATCTATATTTGCAGACATATAAACATCCAAATAAACACCAATACAACAAAGCGATCTATATTCAAATAAATATGCTATAAGATAAGCTATTGAATTGGTGGCAATTTAAAAGATAAACTGTCGGGCTATATATAAATATAACTACATATTAACTACATAGATATAGAAGCTATTAATATTCGATTTGACGTGTTGTTGAGAACAATATAAATAACAAAAAATATACACTTAATATAAAGCCATTTAGCATTAAGATATAATTGGCGATACCGTTACGTATATTTCGTGCTTAATTAAAATAACATTATAATTAGGCGATATGTATATATATGGTTCAATATCCGCGATATTGCATCTTGGCATCGTAGATGCCTATCTTTCTATGTCACAGATATTATCCTTTCAATATCTACGATGTTTATCTTTCTATGTCTCTGGTATGACTGTTTTTTAAAAAGATGCTTATTGAATAAACAAGCCGTTTGGGACAAATTTGTGAGTCTTATATATAAGAAATGCAAATTTGTCCCCATTATATTCTCATGCCTATATCACTATTATCTTGTCATAGACATATTTATCTATTTTGTATATATCTATTTTGTTAGGAATGTATAAATTTCCACAAAAAACGTGGACAACTAGGGGTATAATGGTATAGTTGTCCACAAAAAACGTGGACAAGTGGGCTACTTTTTGCACTTGTCCACAAAAAACGTGGACAACTTAAAGATTTATCTCAGTTGTCCACGAAAAGTGTGGTATAATTCAAGTGTTTTGAGTTTACTTGGAGGTGGCAAATTGTCTGATAACGCCTTATATGAATACGATTCAAAGTCTAAGCTTGATGGGACTGCTGGCGTATATATACGCATTCCCAAAAAGATTATTGTCGGCAGTGATTCAAATGATATGCTGGTTACGACATTTATGTTTTTTGCTGCAAGGCGAGGGTTTGATGACAAGGTGATGTTCAACATCAACTGGATGGTCAAGTGGCACGGCAGGAATTCCGATAGGCACAGTCGCGGAATAAACTCCAAGTTCGCATCTGCCGTGAACGACCTTTGCGATCTCGGCTACCTGTCTCTTGACGGCGGTATCGAGAATACCAAGATGTGTATTGCCGAATTCAACAACGGGAAAGTCAAGGATGAATGCGATACGGATTACTTCGCCATCGTATATCTCGATGAGTATGAGAAGATTATGGAATATGACACCAAGAGCAAATATGTGAACAACGATATCCTGCTTCGTGTATACGCATACCTTAAGATGAATATACGAAATAGGCCAAATAGGCTATCCAACGAAGATGCATGTCAGGAAAATCCAGTTGAAAGCAGAAGAACAAAGAAGCCAGAGGTCATGAATATGTTCTATCGTGATGAAGCTGAGGAGATTGGTATTTCAGAAAGAGCAATGTCGCAGGCGGTAAAGGTGCTGTATGAACTTGGGCTTCTCTATTATGAACCGCTGCCGAGAGTCAAGGTTGACGGCAAATGGAGAACCAACCACACTCTCGTGTGCAATATGTACAAACGTGAGAACGGCTATCTGATGACTTGCGGTGAGGGCTACTATATGCGCGAGATTTCAAACAAGAAGAAGCTGCTGATGAAGATTGGGATGATATAGAATGCTTGAAAATAATGTAAAAATCTTCTTTACTTTTAACTGATAATGTTATATGCTATGTATTGAAGTTAGGTTTTTTATTTAAGAAGGTGTATCTGATATGAATCTCATCTGCACTCTCATCGTTTGCGGTATCATCTATGCGATCTGCAACTAGTATGTAACGTGGCTTTTGCATTGATAAAGAATCAGGAGGTGGCAACGTGCTCGATAAGCAGATAGACATCTACTCCCTAGACACTGGGAACTTTTATGACAATAGAGAGTCCTCCCTTCACTGGCTTAATCACAAGCTGAGAAGTGAAAGGAACCAACTGCTGAATGGCGCTGTTATCAAAGGCAATGATGGCAAGACAAAGAAAACAATAGTCGGTGTCCGAAACATTGAGTCTAAGTTTGAGTCTTACGGTGTTGACAAAGATGGTCTTGCATCTATTGCTAAGGACGAATATGATTTTTCTTTGTTTGGAGATGATAGCAAAGAGCTGAGTGAGCTTGGTTGCGAGTATCGCCGATTGAAGAATCTGGTATCTCTTAAGAACACAAAGATCAACGAAACTAAGGAAAGACTACTTACCCTTCTGTCTAATAAGGTTGAATCGAATATTGCGTCAGACGGTAGACACCACACAAGAATGCTTCGTGATAACCAAGTATCAGAGAAGAACATCATTTCTGTATTCGATTCATATTTCACAAGAACCATCGGTGCCAAGCCAGATGAGCTATGCGAAGACTTCATGGTTATTCAGGTCTATTATTTCGATATGATTAAAGACTTGATTTACAATGGTTTCGAATACAATGGCGAGAAGTATATTTACTTCACATCTTCCGCTGGACAGATTCGCACAAAGAAATGTGTATTCGTCAAAGAGTCAACTTGGAAAAAGCATGAGAAGACGATTATGTGCGGGTTGACGATTGACGACATCAATGCACATGGCGGCAACAATCCAAATAAGCACCTTGCTTATATGGCACTTGCAAACTCTGCAACCGATGTATGGAATGAATTCGACATTGATAAGACTATCGTTATCGATGATTTTGAGACTGATGTTATTGGTACATATGATTTAATTGATGATGCGGACTACTCCATCAAGAGGATAACTGGCAATGTGCCTATCCCCCATACTGATGGAGCGGGAATGATGTTGCCTTGTCTTGGTAGAAACCGTATGGTTAGGCTACCGTGGGTAAAGGGTCTTCTTGGCGCTTTTGATTTTAAGAAGTTCATCGAAGTGAATGAATGCTCTCCTGTTATCAAGGATATATATGGCAAAGAGCATAACATCGTTGATGAAGATATTCAAATTATCTTTACCAAATCTCAGTTTAAGATGAACAAATATTATGAATCTTGGGATCAATATAAGGAGATGTTCAAGAGATATGGGTGTACAGCTGGCGTAACTAATGTCGAGGAAGAGCGCATCAAAGACGCTACTATCAATTATCAGATGCTTCAGACATTGACTGATGTTACCGATGATGAGCTTGCAGATATTGCCTACCAGTCAACAAATAAGCTTGAGAATTTATGCGGTTCCGTTGAGAGTATCAAGGATGTGTTCGGTGCAACGCCGTATAATACAAATAAGACCGCTTTTCAAAAAGCTATCGACCTTTACCCAGCTTTGTTGAATGATGAATATGCAAAGTCTCAGTTGAGAGATATCAAAGATAGCATGGTCAAAAGGTTCAAGGCCGGAAAGCTGAAGGTTCATGGCAAGTATACATTTTTACTTCCAGACTTCTATGCCGCTTGCGAGCATTGGTTTATGGGTAAAGATAATCCTGACGGCCTGCTTGAAGACGGAGAGGTGTTCTGTTGGTTGTTTAGAAAAGATGAAAAGCTTGATTGCCTTCGCTCTCCTCATCTTTTCATGGAACATGCTATTAGAAAAAATGTTGCCTGCTATGCGTATGGAGATAAAAAGAATAGTGTTAGAGAGTGGTTTGGCACAGATGCCGTATACACAAGCTGCAAGGACATGATTAGTAAGATTCTTCAATTTGATGTTGATGGGGACAAATCGTTAGTTGTTGCAGATAAGACTCTTATTGCAGTTGCGGAAAGAAATCTTAAGAAGTTTGACATTGTGCCGCTTTACTACAATATGCGAAAAGCTGAGCCAGTACATCTTGATAACGCTGCAATCTACGGTGGACTTCATGCTGCATTTGTTGGTGGAAATATCGGAATCTACAGCAATAACATCTCTAAGATTTGGAACAGCGAGGTGTTCATATCTGGTACAGACGAAGATAAGAGACGTGCAATTGATGTAATTAGACTTCTTTGCATGGAGAATAATTTTGTAATCGACTATGCTAAAACGTTGTATAAACCAGAAAGACCAGATTACGAAAATGAGCTGATAACTGGTTTTACTAAAGACCCTCTCCCTCATTTCTTTGTATATGCGAAGGATAAAAAGCTGCATCAGGTATCTGATATCAACAACAGTCTCGTCAATAAGCTTAATGACATTATTCCGAATCCTAGAATCAATTGCAGAAAGCTTGGCCTTGATAAGATTGATTATGCACTTATGATGAGAGATGTTAGAACGGAATGCAGGATATCGTTTACAGACAGAGGTAAGATTATCAAGGAAGAAACCGATCCGTTGATTGTTAAGTATTGTGAACTGAATAAGAAGTATCAGTTTGCATTGAACGATGCGGTTAAGGGTTTTTCTTCTGACGATATGTCAAAATCTAAGATGCGCCGCGATTTAAAGTATAGAAAGATTTCTAAGGAGATATATGAAGAGCTTTCTTCGTTTGGATACGATGATTTTAAGATTGTCGATATTCTCGTGAAGTTTCTTTACGGTATCAAGGGTGGCAAAAATAAGATGGCTCTTTGGCTGTGTTATGGAGATATCGTTTATGATAATCTTTCTCGTAATGTAAAGCGAGAGACGCGAGACGTGCAATGCGTGGACTGTGGAGAATGGTTTGAAGTCAGTATCAAGGATACAAAAACATGTAGATGTCATGAATGTACGCAAGAGCACAAGCGCGAACTTGCCAGATTAAGAAAGAAAAAACAGCGCGAAACTCAAAAGTCACGCGACCAGAATATTTAAACATATAACATACTATTAAGGTTATATGTTTAAATTTACTGATTTTTAAAATACATAGATTTAGTGTCATTTGGAAATTTTGAAATCTCGCTATATGGAGGACATATATATTTCAAGACTTTTTTCAAAATTGCCAACTACACCAATTAAGTATGAAGGAGAAGATTAATGGCTAAGAATGATGACAAAAAGGTTACATATACGAAAGATATGCTAATTAAAGCCGTTGCCAAGGATTGTAGAATCGATAAGAATACGGTTAAGGGTGTATATGAATCTCTTGAAGAGAACGTTTCAGACGCTTTGTCTCTAGCAAATGAAGATAGAAATATTTCTGTTAGGCTGTTTGAGGGTATCGTATTAAACGGAGTATATGTTCCATCTCATGAGAAGGTTAATAATCTTACGGGAGAGACAATTGTGACGAAGAGCAAGATTGTTCCAAAGGCTCACATCACAAGAACATATTGCGATAAGATTAGCTCTCGTAAGTAAATAATCGTTATATACGCAGCTAGTTGGCTGAATATATAAATGCGAAGATTGCTCTTCGCGTATTTTTCTTGCATTCATATTTCTACACCTTTCTTTGTTGTTGCTGTGACTTCCTTTTTGGTTGTCACAGCAATGAATAATTTATGCCGTGTATGTTATGCAAGATAACAATTAAATATTGATATAACTCAGACTGGGTGGCCTTAGCCACCCTTCTTTGTTTTTGTTCTGGGTGAAATTAGTTCAATGCAGAACATCCAATAGTGTATGAAGTAAAAGTTTGGAAGATATTTGTGAAAATCAAATATTTCACCATCATCTTGTTTTGTTACTGCAAGATGAAAAATATGAGGAGGTGCCATACGTGGATTTACATAAAGGCGAATCTGAAAATCTAGAACAATATATTTGGAGACTTGGGCAAGCCAAGGAATCTGGAATTATAGATATGAATTGGGACGAACTGGCCGATATCATTAACAAGGAAATCGGCAATGAAGATATGCCTTATACTTCCTCGGCATTTAGAAAACCATATCAGCAGGCAAAAAAGTTTTATGATGCTGGTGTGTTTAATAAATATGACAATGATGAATATCTAAAAGAATTGCAATCTCAAAAACAAGAACTTGAGAAGCAGCAAGTTAAGGTTCGTGATGAGCGCAATGAACTTCGTAGGATGATTCGTGAACAGGCGCGAAAAGAAAGCTACAAAGAGCAAATCATAAGAAGCATTTCTGAAAGCGACTGTCACCCACTTTTTTATGATGAAGACAAGAAGTTCACTGGCTCTTTAAAGTCAGATAATGATATCGTATGCACTTTCTTTGATGTGCATACTGGTATTGAAGTAGATAATTATTTCAATAAGTTTAATAACGATATTTTGCGAGATAGAATTAATCAATATCTTGATAAGATTTTTGAAGTTCAGTTACGTCACGGTTCAGAGAACATCTATGTCATTCTAAGCGAACTCATCTCTGGCTTCATTCATAATACTATTAGAATTGAAAATAATCAGAACATCATTGAGCAGTTTTTAACTGTTACAGATTATCTGTCTCAGTTCTTAACAGAGTTAAGTTATAGATTTAATACTGTAAATGTGTATGTAAGCATGGGCAATCACTCCCGTCTTTCTCAGAATAAAGATGAGAATTTGCGTGGAGAAAATATGGACTTGCTTGCTATCCCCTATCTCAGTGCAAAGCTACAGAATTTTAAAAATGTAGTATTTCACGAAAACGATATTGAATGCAGCATTGCTATATTCAATGTTCGCGGACAGATGATATATGGGGTGCATGGTGATCGCGATAATCTAAACAACATGGTTCAGAAGCTAACTATGTTTACTGGTAGAAAGCCAGATATTATTTATTGTGGTCATAGACATACAAATGCAATGGTTACATCTTATGATACAAAGGTTCTTCAGGCTGGTACGTTTGCTGGTGGCGGAGATGAATATTGCTTAGATAAAAGGCTTAGAAACAAGCCAGAGCAGTTGATTTCCGTGATAACAGAAGATGGGCTTGATTGTATTTACGATATTAAATTTAAATAGTTTGTTTGAAGAAAGGTGGTGTAGTGTCGTATGGCGGGAAGAATAGCTAGAAAAAATGATGACTCCACTTCGACACTGCATTGTGCTTGTTGTGGTAAGGAGCTTAAGTCAAAAGATTTTTATAAATCAAATAGTGACTTATATGCTTCATATGGAAAGATGCCGTGGTGCAAAGAATGCATTAATAAAATTTATTATAATTATTTAAACGTATATAAAACCAACGGATATGCAAACCCAGAAAAAAAGGCCGTTGAGCGAATATGCATGTTTTTAGATGTATATTTTTGCGATGATGCATATAATGCCACTGTTAAAAGAATGGAAGATGGCGATTTAACATGCTCTCTCATATCTTCTTATATCTCGATTTCACCACTTAGACAGTACAGAGGTGGTTATGATAGAACGTTAGAAGAAAGATATAATGAAGCAAAGTTTAATAATAAGCCCATATCTATATATTCAGATGACGATTCTGATATGAACGAAACCATAGACAAGGCGATAAAATTATTTGGCAATGGTTTCGATAATGATGATTATATCTTTCTTTACAATGAATATTGTGACTGGACTACTAGACACGAGTGCAATACAAAAGCCCAAGAAGAGGTTTTTAAGCAACTGTGTTTTAATCAGCTTGAGTTGTTAAAGGCGACCAGGGCAAAGCAGGATACAAAGGATTTGACGGCTACATTCCAGAAGCTTCTTGACACAGCTAAATTGCAGCCGAAACAAAATTCTGGTGATGCCACATCTGATAGCCAAACATTTGGCACACTTATTGATAAGTGGGAAAATACAAAACCGATTCCAGAGCCAGAAGACGATTTGAAAGACGTTGATAATATAGGTCTTTATATCGATGTATTTTTTCGTGGGCATCTTGCTAAGATGATGAATTTGAAAAATGGTTTGTCAAAACTGTATACGAAATTTATGAAAAAATATACGGTTGAAAAGCCAGAGTATGATGATGATGATGATAATGAAGCTTTATTTGATGCCATTTTTGGTGACACCGTTGTAGATGATGATTAGGCGGTGTTTATATGGCGAATAAAGCTAATAGAAAAAAATCAGAAAAAGAGATTGCTAACGAAAAATCAGAACGTATTATGAATGGTATTGCAGTGTGGGCTGGTTTTTACAGGGCTAATCCCCATCGCTTTGTTGTTGATTATTTAAATATTAAATTAAAATTATTTCAAAAAATATTGCTGTATGCGATGATGCATAACAATTTTTTCATGTACATCGCCGCGCGTGGACAGGGAAAAACATGGTTAACCGCCTTGTTTTGCGTTGTTAGATGCATCCTTTTCCCCAAGACAAAAATATGCATTGCATCTGCGACAAGGCCGCAGGCGAATGAGGTTTTGTTGAAGATTACAGATGATTTTATGAAGAACTATGGTTTTGGATCTGAAAATCTTAGACGAGAAATTACATATGCTGCCGTTGGCGCAAATAAAGCTGTGATTGATTTTGCAAATGGCTCATGGATTAGGGTTGTTACCGCTTCTGATTCTGGTCGTGGTGCTCGTGCTAATATTTTGTTAGTCGATGAGTTTAGAATGGTTGACCTAGATACTATTAACACGGTATTGAGACGATTCCTTACAGCTCCAAGACAGCCGAATTATTTAAATAATCCAAAATACGCACATCTTCTAGAACGAAATAAAGAGTTCTATATGAGTTCGGCGTGGTATAAAAACCACTGGTCTTTTGAAAAGGCGAAGGCTTATACGGTAAATATGCTTGATGATACTAAGAAGTATTTTATCTGCGGACTCCCATATCAGGTTTCTGTGAAAGAAGGTTTGTTATCTCGTGAACAAATCGAAGATGAGATGTCTGAAACCGACTTTGATGAAGTCAAGTGGAGCATGGAGATGGATTGTTTATTCTTCGGTGATACTGAAGGCGCTTTCTTCTCATTTGATGACATCGGATGCAGAAGAACTTTGCAAACAGCAGTCTACCCTCCTTCGTTTATAAACAATAAGACATATAAGATACCAGAGTTAGCCACAAATGAAAGACGAATTATGTCTGTAGACGTTGCGCTTATGGCTTCTAATAAGCACAGAAATGATGCCAGTGCAATTATAATCAATAGCGCAATTCCTACAAATAATAATAATTATGTGTCTAACGTCATATATCTTGAAAACCATGAGGGTCTTAATACAGATGAACTAGCGCTTGTGATTCGTAGGTTATTTAGACTATATAAATGTACAGATCTTGTGGTCGATACGAATGGCAGCGGTCTGGGCGTGTTTGACGCTCTTATCAGAGATATGGTAGATCCAGAAACAGGCGAGCTATATGGCGCTCTATCTTGTTGCAATGATAAAGATATGGCGGCTAGATGTAAGGTGGCTAATGCGCCAGAAGTTATTTGGTCTATCAAAGCAAGTGCTTCTTTTAACAATGAGATTTGTATTTTGCTTAGAAGTGGATTTAAACAGGGCAAGATTAATCTTCTTGTTTCTGAGTTTGAAGCAGAAGAAATCTTAAAGGATAAAATAAAAGGCTATGCGAAGATGCAGCCTTTTGAACAATTACAGTACAAGATGCCGTATATACAAACGACATTGTTGATATACGAGCTTACAAAGCTTGAGCATGAGATAAAGGGAACTAATATCAAAATTATAGAAAAGACTGGTATGAGAAAAGACCGCTACAGTTCATTGGCATATAATTATTGGGTTCAGTGTCAGCTTGAGCGAGAAATTCTTCAGAAGCCGAAGGTTTCTTTTGATATTAAATCCTATGCAAAACAAATGAAAAAGTTAAACAAAAGACCAAATATGTACTAATGGTTTTGTGCGCATATTAAGGAGGTGAATCGGTTTAATGGCTAATGATAAACTAGATTCTGAATATGCGTCTGAATATACAAAAGAAGATTATCTTCGTGACGAAGAATCATTTAAGAAATCAGAAAAAGACGGAAAAGTTGATTGGGGCGCATTTAGCAGATTGATGCGCAACGACTTGTTTCTAAATACAGAGATTCTTGAAACTGGATGTATTGGCGATATTAAATTAAGCGATATTGATACCGCAATCAAACATCCAAAAAAATATTGGCGTTTGCTTCTTGATGCATCGTCTTACCTCATGCGTGTGTCCCCACACTATTATAGACTTAATAGCCTTTATAGTAATATGGCTCTATTCTGTTGGTGGGTTGACCTATACGATGTTCAGAATACCGCAAAGACGGATACGATTAAGAAACAATATTCTAAGCTCGCGTCTAAACTTGAAGACATGAATTTAAAACATGAGTTTGCTAAGATAATGAGATATTTGCCATATCAAGATATTTATTGTGGGCTTGTAGTTGAAAGTTCGACAGATTTCTTCTTTCTTAAGATAGACTATAGGATATGTCAGCTATATCAGGTTCAAGATGGTTTATATAATTTTAAAATTGACCTTGGCAAGATAAAGCAAAGTGAGCTTGCTGCGTATCCAGATTATGTACAGCAAGCTTATCTGGATTATATTGATGGCAAGGCATCTTTCTGGTATAAGCCGTCAGCAGATAAGCAGATTTGCATTAAGCTGAATAGTCAATGGACATATCCATATCCAATGCTTATAGGGATGGTCAAAGATATTATAGATCTTGATACATATAAGAAGTTAAAGTTGCAGTCCGCTAGAACCGATAACTATAAGGCGATTGCAGTTAAAGTCCCTATTGATGAGACTGCGGTAGATAAGCCGCTTCTTACCCCTGAAACGCTTAGCGTGTTTGCTGAAATTAACAGAGAGAGTATGAACGATGATATTGGACTGATTCATACTCTTGGTTCAGATGGCGAAGCAATAAGCTTTAAGGACTCTAGTAATACAAGAAACAATGTTTCTGATGCTATTGATGAGCTTTATAACTCATCTGGTGAGTCTAAAGAGCTGTTTAACGGCTCGTCTTCTGGTACTGCTGTAACAATGTCCGTTGAGAATGATGCTGGTTTCGTATACGGAGTATACAGACAGTTTGAGCGATGGACTAATAGATATATAAAGTTAAGAAATTATAATAAAAAGGCTTTCAAATTTTATTTTTATCTTCTTGATATAACTATCTTTAACAGAGATAACGTAAGCAAGAGATATAAGGACGCTGTAACGCTTGGCGTGTCTTGTATCGATAAATGGCTTGCATCTCTTGATATGACTCCTTCTAGAACGTTGGGGTCTTTTATTTTGCATAATGATATCTTTGATTTCCATAATAACTTTGTTCCTCTTGCCACCTCCTATACTGAACCTGCTCAGGTTACAGAGAAAGAGGTTGGTAGACCAACCGCAGAAGATCGCGGTGAAACGCTTGATGTTGAAGGCGAAAAGACGCGCGATGGCGAGAAGAATGATAGATAATGCGAGGTGTTTGATATGCGAGAAGAATTTAATTGCAAAGGTAAGCACTTAGCGCTATATCTTATGAGACATGGTTCCAAGCTCATAAGAATAGAACGTGTTGATGGATTTATCGTTTATGTTTTTGATAATGATGAGTCTATTGAATCAAATATTGAAAAATGGAAGTCTGATAAAAGAAGATGTCTGTTCTAACTGATAGTTGTTTCTGGGGGTAATAATTTATGGATAATAAATTTAACTCGCTGCATTCAACGTTCTCCGTTAACGGGGAGATATCGGATGATGATACTAGATTTTTAAATATCACAATAGATGTATTACATACTGGTGAGAATTTAAATAAAAGTTTTTTCTCTAAAGAAGTTGTTGATGACTGTATTGACTCAATAAAGAATACACCTGTTCTTGGATTTATAAAATATAATAAGTTCGCTCAGGAAGCAGACTTCAAAGGACATGAGTATGTGCTTACAAGAACCGAAGACGGTATTGAAGATAAGTACGTTGGCTCTGCCTATGGTGTAATTCCAGAGTCTTGCAATCCAAGATGGTTTACGAAGATGTGTTCCGATGGGGTTGAGCGAGAATTCTTACAGGTCGATGCGTTGCTGTGGGAAAAATTTAGTGACTCTACCGATATTGTTGAGCGCGATGGTGAAAAGGCTCAGTCTATGGAGCTTGCCGTCTCGTCTGTCGAAGGCGATGAAGATGAAGACGGTATATTTCACTTTGAAAAGTTTAAATTTGACGGGTGCTGTATGCTTGGCGATTCAGTTGAACCAGCTATGGTGGATGCAAACGTTAAAGTAAAAGACGTTCAGTTTGCTTCTGATGATTTTGTAAAAGAAATTCAAAGTGAATTAAATGAAAAATTTACTAAATTTACCAAGTTAGTAAAAGATAAAGATGAACAAGGAGGTGTCAGAAATATGTCCAATCCTGATACTGATTTTGCACAGACTGTACTTCAGCAGTTTAATGATGTAGCCGATAGTGTTCGTGAGTTTGCTACGATGAAGGACTATTGGGGCGAAGACGTACCTCGTTTCTCTGCTGTTGACATTCAGGGTGATGAGGTAATTGCTGTCGATAAGCAGGATAATTATCATTATGTCGGTTTCAAGTTTACCGTTGACGGTGATAGTCCCAAGATTGATTTTGATAGCATGACTCGCAAGAAGGTTACTTATTCTGACTATGAGGATGGCGCTGTTGCGCCAGAGGGCGCATTTGATTTTGGTAAGCATATTGCTGATTTCGAGGAAGCTGCCGCTGCTAAAATCGCCGATGCCGAAGCTCAGGCTGCTGTTGAGTCAGATGAGAAGGCTAAGATTGAGTCTGAGTTCAGTGCTGTTAAGGCCGAGCTTGAAGAGATTAAGCCTAAGTATGATGAGTTTGTAGCTGCCGATGAGAAGCGTAAGGCTGATGAGCTTGATGCTCAGAAGAACGCTAAGTTCGCTGAGTATGAGGATGTTCTTGCCGAGAATGCTGATTTTGCTGCTATTAAGGAAAAGAAGGACGAGCTTTCTGTCGATGAGATTGAGAAGGAATGCGCAGTTCTTTACGTAAAGGTTAATCGCAAGAATAACTTCAGCAAGCAGGATTCTAGCGCTGCTGTTGCTGGTGTCCTCGATGACGGGGATGATAATGATTCGAATTGCTGGATGTCCAAGAAGTACGGCGCAATTCATATCAATCGATAAATTTTAATTAACTATTGAGGAGGACTCAAATGGCTAAGTATACAGTGTTTGAGAGCACTAACATGAAGTCCAGCCGCTTTGCAGAGCGTATCTTTGACGCAGTTGCGGAAGAGGACATTGAGAATGGCACCTTTGGTTATCTTGGTGAGCAGGAAGAGGAGGGTAGCCACGTCTATAAGTTCAAGAAGGGCTTTAAGGCTGGCGAGACTGTAGTTGTCGCCGACCAGCCTGCGTGGAAGGAAGACTATCGCCGTACCGCTGATATGCGCCGCGATAAGTTTGTTATTCCTGCTGGCACCCGTTTCCGTGTTCGCGTTGTGGCTAAGAACGATGAGTTCGCTATCACCATTGAGGGCGTTACCACCACTACCCGCGATAAGATGAAGATTGGCGCTCACCTTACCATTGATGAGACTACTGGTAAGCTTGTAGCTGCCGAGACTGCCGCAGAGGGTAGTCCTGTTATGGAAGCCGTTGTTGAGCGTAAGCGTATCGTTGGCGGCACTCTTGCCACGGCTGCGCACAACTACGGTTATGCAAATGAAATGTTCACAGCCCGTGTCAAGGTTCTGGGCTAACTTATTTAAGGAGGATATAGACTATGCATAAGTATGATTTTAGCAATGATGAGCAGAAGGTCTACAATCTCGCCCTTGACCTTGCACGCAATGATTTCTCTCTTGACGGCGAGGTAAAGAAGCGCGACCTAGAGGACGCTCTTCGTAACACTATTAACAATGACATCCTTAAGGGCAAGACTCTTTATCAGGCTTATCGCCGCAACAAGACTGTCCTTTTCGAGATTATCGAGGAGATTGTCACAACTACTATTGGCGAGAACATTCTTGACTCTCCATTCATCAATGAGTTTGTTGAGGTAAAGAATCGCGCTCTTGGTGACAACACTGCTTTCTATGCTGAGGGCGGTATGCTATCAGTGGCTTCTTTCGCTGGTAATCATTGGGACACCAACCGTCAGTCCATTGACCTTGGTGAAGAGTTTACGCTCCCGAAGGAGTGGTATTACATCCACGTCTATGACGAGCTTGAGCGCTTCCTTCTTGGTGTAGCTTCTCTCGACAAGCTTGTCGATAAGGTCTATAAGGCTATTAGCAAGTACATGTCTGACCGTATTTACGCTCAGTTCCAGAATGTTGCCAACTCCGTCCCTGCCGAGTTCACTAAGAGCGGCAACACCGAGGAAGCTCTTGGCGACCTTTGCGATTTGGTTCAGGCCGCTGGTGGTTATGGTTCTCTAACCATTGCTGGCACCAAGGCTGCTCTCCGCAAGCTTGTTAATGTTGTCCCCGATAAGACCTTTGCCGATTCTCAGAAGGAAGCTAAGGCTTCTACTGGCACCATCGGCGAGTGGGAGGGCAACAAGCTCATGGTTATCCCTCAGACCCTTAAGTCTGGTACTTTTGAGTTTGCCCTAAGCAAGAATCAGATTTTCGTTATGGGCGCTGACGTTAAGCCAATTAAGCTTGAGTTCATCGGCGATACCCGTACTGTCGAGTATGGTTCTCAGCAGACTAACGACCTTACCGAAGGCCTACAGATTCAGACCCAGATTGGCATGGGTATGCTTCTACCTCCCTATTTTGGCGTTTTTAACTTCGCCTAATAATTGGGTTATATATAGTTTGAATATTGTTTAAAGAAAGGTGGTTTGGTTATGGCTCGCACTGCAAAGTCTACCAATGCCGAACCCGTTGTTGACGCGGCTACTGTGGATGATTCTACCGTAGCCGCCGTTAATTCGGTGGAAGAAAATATGAATGATGAAACTGCAACTGCCGTCACGAAGCGTACTTCTAGACGCAAGAATACGCGACAGTCTGCTGATGTTGAGGACACTCTTTCTGATTCTGATATGATTGAGGTCGAGTCTCTTATTCCAAACGTGGTTTATGAGGACAGTCGTACTGGCAATTATTATGAGTGGTCAGAGATTGGTCATTGCGAGGATATGACTTTCGATGAGGTTAAGAACATGCATCGAAAGCATAAGACGTATTTCAATGACATGTGGTTAAAGCCACTTGATGAACGTGTTATCAAGAAGCTTGGTCTTTCCCGTACTTATGATAAGTATAATTTCCTTGTTGATGAATCTAATTATACTAACGATAATATCGATGAGGTGCTTGATGGCCTTTCATCTGCTCCTGCCAGTCTAAAGATTGCCATTGTAAATCGTATCAAAGATATGGTTGCAGATGGCACTGTTTCAGACATCAAGGTTGTTAGAAAGCTTGAGAAGCGACTTGACATCGATTTGATTTCTTTCCTTTAAAGAATGGGATTGGTGAGTAATCATGCCGACTCCATATGAGAAAATATATGAAAATCTTTTGCCGAAGTTTCGCAGTTATGAAATCCCTATGATGACTGTTGAAGAGGTAAAGGAGAATTTGCATGATTATCTCGTTCCCGCTATTGCGAGATTTCATGTTTGCAGAAAAGATTTAAATGATAGGGATGATATTGTAGAGCGTTTTAATTGCAATTTATCAGATATGGAAATTGAGATTTTTAGCAATTATATGCTCTTGGAATATATTGATTCTACTTACATTAGAACGTCCACCTTGCTTAAGGTTAATCTGAGTTCGACAGATTTTAATGCATTTAGTCCCGCCAACATGCTCGATAAGCTAATGGCGATGCATAAAACATATCTCGCTGAAAATGAAGCGCTACTATCTCGTTATGCGTGGCTTGGTCTTAAAGAAGATAATTCTTTAATGTCCACTGGGTACAAGAAGAAAAAACAACTCTTTGACTACTCCATGCTTTAGAAAGGCGGTGTATCGCAGTGAGATGTTTAGACAGATTCAATCGTAAGATGGCTCTTAGTGGCAGTTCTATACGAAATGAAGTTATTAAGAACAGTCAAGAGTTGCTGAAAGAAACATTCGCTGACGATCCATCGTTTGCAACGGGTATATACTTTTGGCAACCAAGTACGCATTCTTATGCAGACTCAAGTGAGTTGCCTATTAGATTATATGGTAGGTCGTTTTCTAATGCCAATGGCGTTGTTGTTAAGTTCCAGACATTAATTGATAACCCAATTGTTGTCGGTGATATGCTATATGATTCAACTGATGACGAGTATTTGCTATGCACAGAGTCATTCAATGTAGATGGCGTGCATTGGAAAGGCAAGTTCAGTTTATGTAATTGGACGTTAAAATGGCAAAACAAGAATGGTGATATTCTTGAATATCCATGCGTAGACATCAACTCTACTCAGTATAACTCTGGTGAACAGGCAAGCTCTAAAATGACAATTGGCTCTTCTCAGCACATGGCTACGCTGCCGTATGACGAGAATACAATTGCTATTAAGTCTCCGCAGAGATTCTTCTTGGACAGAGATACTGAAACGCCAACATCATTTATCGTTACGCAGAATGATAATACCAGCATGTTCTTTGGCAAAAAGGGTCTTGTAAAAATCATTATGCTTGAATGCGAGCGTAATAATGATACAGATAGGCCAGATTTGGGTATCTGTGATTATTTTGAAAAAGACGATTTAAAGACTAACAACGCTGATGAAAAGAAAGCTGTAAAGTCTGTTATCTCATATAAGACTACAACCATTAAGTCTGGTGGTAGTAGGCAGAAATTCGTTGGAACGTTTGTTGATGAAAAGGGCGAAGAGATTGATGATATTTCTACGAATTGGGAAATCATATGTGATTTTGCCGATTCACTTATTGTCAATGAGGACGGCAATTCTCTTACGATAGGCGTTGACGATGACTCTTTGATAGGTGAAGAATTTAAACTTACGCTATCAGATGAGTCTGGTAATTATAAGTCTTCTATTATTATTCAGATAGGATCGTTGTTGTAATGGCTAATAGTTCAATAATTGGTAGAGCGAAAAATAGAATTATCAAAGATTTTATCAAGGATATCAACATTATTCAGGCTATTGGCGATGAAAATATTACATCTGTTGAAAATGGCGAAGATTTAATTGGCACTCGAATTTTCGGTTATGGTCAGAATCCAAATACAATTAATGAAGTTGGTACATTCATTATGATTTTGGTTCATATTCCAAATGCCATTACTAGTACATACACATTTGTCGCACCAGAAGTTGAGATTTGGATTATCTCGCATGAACGACATATGGCAGTGGATAATGTAAAAGGTATTCCTGATAATAGAAACGATTATCTTGCTAGGCTTATTGACATGAAACTTAATGGTCGTTCTGATATAGGTCTTGGCGAACTTAAACTTACGAGCAATGTTGAAGGTTCGTTGCAAAGAGACTATCTGTATAGAAAGCTTATATTTAAGGGAACTGATTTGAATAAGTCTTTGTGCGCTGACGAATAGGCGGTGTACATATGTTTGAATTAGATGACCTTAAAATTTATAGGGGCAATGATATCCAGATTACTCCTAAGATAATCGTTACTCAGCCCACAATTGGTCAGATAGAAGAATTCGGTGAGAAAAGATATTTTAACGCCGTATATACTCTCACTGCTGTTGGCGCTGATTTAAAGTGGCAGCTATGGGATATGGAACAGATAGACTATACGCAGATTGAAGACTATGACTTGTTCATAACATTTATATCTAAAGCTGTATCTAGTCAAAGACCGCTATACGATGAGCTTATGAGTAATGAAGAAAAATACAAAGAGGAACTTGCAATGATACCTCAAGATAGACTTGAGATGATGTGCATCAATCCGCTTCAGCTCATATTAAAAGACATCGATTTAGCTGATTTTATACCGTGTAAAAATACAGAGAATGACCAGATAGTGCTGTATAATGCCGAGCGCGATATAACGATTGATAGAATGATATATTCACAAATAGTTGATGCCGTGAGAAAAATACATGGTCTTAAGCGTAACAATGAAACACCTGCTAATGAAACGACTAAGATGATTTTAATTGATGACGCTAGAGAAGAAGCTAAAGCTGCTTCACAAAAACCATATAAAAGCACTCTCAAACCTCTTGTCTCTGCGCTTACCGTTAAATGCGGTTTGTGTGGCACTGATAAGGTTTGGGATATGAAGATAAATGCATTTTTCGATAGCATTAAACGAATTAATAAAATTCAAGATTCAGAACTCCTTCTACAAGGAGCATATTCTGGATTTGCCAGTCTAAAAGGCGTTGATAAAAATCGTCTTGACTGGACTGGTGACATATAAAATATAAATTTGATTGGAGGAAGCAATATGGCTTTCAATAAGAATGAACTTATCCTTGACCGTGTTCGTTCAATGACCTTCAATGACCTTTCTACTGGTGAGATGCTTTTCCGCCTTACCCAGCTTGAGGATCCTACCCTTACCTGCACTTCTGAGGGCGAGGAGGTCACTGACGCTCTCGGTTCTGTGATTACTACCCTTTATCGCTCAAAGAAGGCTACCTTCTCTGCTACGAACTCCCTCGTCTCCCTCGACCTTGCCGCCGCTCAGTATGGCACCAAGAAGGAGGTTGCCGAATCTGGCAAGGAGATTGTCACTCGTACTTTTGAGACTATTACCATCCCCGATGCTGCTACCACTGTAAAGCTTGCTCATAAGCCTGCTAACAAGGATGATGTCAAGTTTATTTACTCTATCGCCAATGGTGAGCTTGGTAAGTCTTATAAGGCTGGTGCCGATGCAAGCGAGACTGACTTCGTTGTTGCTGAGGATGGCACTATCACACTTCCCACTGGTCTTACTGGCAAGATTTATGTCGAGTATGAGTTTAAGACTGAGAACGCTGTTCGCATCGTCAACAAGGCTTCTAAGTTCCCCGAAGCCGCCAAGGTTGTCATTTACGCTATCTTCCGCGATGCTTGCAACGAGAACGTTGTCTACTCTGGCGTTATCGTATGCCCCAAGGCCAAGTTCAACCCTGAGTCTGTCGAGCTTGCTCTTACCTCTACTGGCAAGCACGCCTTTGAGCTTAATATGATGAAGGATTACTGCGAGGACGATGGCGATCTATTCACAATCATTGTCAATGAGTAACGCCTGATAATTAGTATGTTTAATAATGCGGGGGAAGGGTGTTTACTCCCCCTCCCCCACGTTGTTCTACTGGTTGAAAGGCGGTGAAGCAATGGCTGAAAAGATTAATGCTACGTGTGCTATTTGCGGTAAAGGCTATCATCTGTGCATGTCGTGCAAGGATATGATTAGCCTGACTCCTTGGAAGAAGCATACGGATACATCTGAGCACTATAAGATTTATCAGATTATTCATGGCTATTCTACTAAGGTATATACGAAGGCAGAAGCTAAGGCCAAGCTTAAGAAGGTTGACCTATCTGATTTTGATATGCTTAGAGATAATATCAAGGCCGTTATTACTGATATTATGGGCGCTGATGTTACTACTACTGCTAAAAAGGTGACTAGAACCAGAAAGCCCAAGACGGTTGTTAAGCCAGTTGTCGAGCCTGTTATCAGCGATTCTGATGCTGCTGATGAGGTTTCTGCTGAGTAGTAATTCGCTTGGTATATTATTGTGTGAATGATGTTAAAAATATGAATAGAAAGGGAAATGTTGTTCACTTGTGTGTTTAATATTTCCCTTTTTTTTACGTGACAAAGAAATGTGTAGAAATATGAAGTTTGAATGGTGGTAAAAATATGTTGCAGCATAGTGACGTTACTGGCAGAGACTTCTATGATGAAGAAGCTGTCTACTATAGAAATGTAATACAAAGCGCTTGGATGTTGAGTCATCCAGATTGTGTCTTGCTGGATATCTTTACCGATAGTAAAGGAAAAATAGTATTCGTATTTCCAAAAGAATTACATAAAAATTTAATTGGAGAATGGGCGAATCGTAAACATGATACAAATGATTATAATAATTAATAATATTTTGTATTAATTATTATGTATGAACTATGAGGTTATAATCATGAATAAAAATAAATTTGAAGATAATTCTATATCAAATGGTGATATAGATAAATGTTATACTGTTTATATGCATATATCTCCAAGTGGGAAAAGATATATAGGAATAACCAGACAGGAACCAGAAAAAAGATGGTTAAATGGTAAAGGTTATCAGAATCAGATTTTTGGTAGAGCCGTTAAGAAATATGGATGGAGCAATATTAAACATGAAATATTGTTCCGTGGTTTGACAAAAGAAGAAGCTGAACAAAAGGAAATAGAGCTTATTGCTTATTATGAAAGCAATGATTGTAACTATGGATATAATATTGAAAACGGCGGTAACGGACGCGGAAAAATGTCTGAATCTACAAGAGAAAAAATGAGAGAGATAAATAAAGGAAGATTTCTTGGAAGAAAATTAACGCCACAGTGGATTGCCAATAGAACAGCAGCTCAGACTGGGCTTAAGCGCAGCGAAGAAACGATAAGAAAAATAAGAGAAGCTAATAGTGTTAAGGTTATATGTATAAACACTAGGGTTATATATAATTCTTTAACTGAAGCTGAAAAAGAGACTGATATAAATATTGCTCATATATCTCAATGCTGTAATAAACAAAGAAAGAGTGCTGGTAGAGATCGCAATGGCCTACCTATTGGTTGGATGTTTTATAATGAATATTTACAATGCGATGGCGATTTAAAAACATACGATGAACTTATGCCAAAAAGAATGAAAGATAATATGCCTAAAAAAGTAATATGTTTAAATACTTGTGTTATATATGATTCATTGGCAGATGCAGCAAAAGATATGGATGTATTGGTATCAGGAATATCATCTTGTTGTAGCGGCAGGCAAAAAAGTTGCGGGAAAGATGAGAATGGAAATCCATTGCATTGGATGTTTTATGATGAATATTTAAAGGTTGATGATTTATATGCCTAGACCATCAGGTAAAGCTTTTGAAAATGACTTCAAGAAATCTGTTAATTCTCAGCATCTATTGATAAGATTAAACGACCCCCCTCAATCATTTGGCGGTGGTACTGCTCGTTTTAGTATTAAGAACCCATGTGATTATCTTCTGATGGATACCAAGCATCGCACCCTTGTGTGCTTGGAGCTTAAAACCACGAAGTTCAAAAGCGTTTCCTATGAAGATATCAACAGTGATGATAATAAGAGTCGCATGATTCACAAACATCAAATCTCTGGGCTTACTAAGTTTTCTGAATATAGTTGTGTTGAAGCTGGATTCCTCTTTAACTTTCGTGACGAAAAGAACGCTTGCGAAAGATGCTACTTTATGAGGGTTGAAGATTTTAATAATATGGTAAAGAACAGCAATAAGCATAGTTGTAACGAGCTTGATATCTTGACCAATGGTGCTATTAAGGTGCAAGGCGAGAAAAAACGTACTCGTTATACATGGGATATCGATTCCCTCCTCAATGCTATTGCTGAAAAATAATTTTAATAAATAAATATATATGCTATTGCAATATATAATATTATAATCTAACTGAAAAGTTTGAATGTTCAGGAGGAAAAGTATGAATAACGAAATTAAGACTGGTGTATACACTCTTGATGGCGAGGACACTCCTTTTGCTTTTTATACGTCTCTAAGTGCATATCGCAAGGCACAGTTTGTAAACGCTGTCAGTGATATTCTGGTTGGCGATAATTATAATTATGTGATTCGAGATTTGGCTTTTGATTTCTGTATTGTTGCTATCTTTACAGATATTGATACGTCTGATGTTCAGGATGCCGATGATGGCATTACTGCAATGGAAGAGTTTGTTGATAAGTTTAAGCCAGTTGTTGACATTGTAAAGGCGAACTCTGTTGATGGCGTTCTTGATGAGCTACATACCGCTATTGATTTGAATATTGAGTATCGCACTGGTATTCATATTAATCCTATCTCCTCTAGTCTTGCAAGTCTTCTTGACACCATTGAGCGTAAGGTTGATGATATTGATTTGGATAGCATGATGGATTTAGCTCAGTCTATGTCTGGTATTTCTGATGAGCTTACCGCAGATAAGCTTCTTGATGCATATGCAAAGACTAACATTTTCAAGGAACATTGGAATAATGATGTTGCTGATGCTGTTGATGATAATAAATTTTCAGTAGTTGATGGCGGCATTGATGTTGAAGCAGACGCAGAGGTTGCCACCCCTCCCCTCTCTCCTGCCACTGAGTAATCGGTGAATTTTGTATGCCGACATTTAGTTCAGCAGCCGAATTGAAGGCTTATATTTTAAGTAGAAGTTACACGGCTGTTAATAAAGCTACCAATACAGCTCATGACATTCTTGAAGAAAAAGTTGATGCATTTTACGCAAAAGAGCCAATATATTATTTAAGAACAGATAGACTTCGTAGTTCATTAACAAATCCAGTTGTGACTGGTTCTGGCAACGGAGTTGAAGGTGAAGTGCATTTTGATGAAGGCAAACTTGATTATAGACAAGGACTAGTGCCAATTAAGAACCCACCGCTTCCAAATGGTTATGAAGAAGGATGGGCTGAACATAGTGGTATAGATGTTTTAAATGCTGCAATGACTGGCGCTGCTGGTGAATTAAATTGGACAAACGGTACTGCTATTTGGAATGAAAGCGTGCCAACACTTCGGGATAAAATGTATGATGAAATAAAAAAAGATTTGATTGCTGCTGGCATCCCAATTAGTTAGGATGCCAGCTTTTTTATTTTACACGACAAGAAAAGGAGGTCGTTGTTATGTCAAAAGGAAGAAAAACTTTTAGAAAAGTAATTACAAGTCCAGAACTTATAGAACAGATTAATCCTAAAAATGTTAAGCTTATGAACAGATTCCTAAAGAATTTCGCCACAAAGCGATCTCCTAATTCTGTTGTGAGTTATAGGTCGAACCTGAACATCTTCTTTTGCTGGAATATTCTAGAGAATGAGAATTGCTTCTTTGTGGATATTAAGAAACGTGAGCTAATGGATTTTTTTGACTATTGTGTAACTGAGTTGAAATGGAACTCAAACCGCTTCTGCCAAATGCATAGTTGTTTATCTAGCTTTAGTTCGTGGATTGAGAATTATTTTGATGATGAATATCCACTCTTCCGCAATTTATTGCCGAAGATTGAGAAGCCAGTAAAAGAAAATGTTCGGAAGAAAACTGTTCTTCAAAAAGAAGATATCGATAAGCTTTTTGCTTATTTTGAAGAGAATGATATGTATCAAGATGCATGTCTTTTAGCTTTAGCTATTTCATGTGGAGCAAGGGTTTCTGAGCTTGCTAGTTTTACTACCGATTTGATAGATGAAGACAATACTGTATTTGATGGTCTTTTTCTTGAAACGACTAGAGAGATTAAAACTAAGGGTCGTGGGGTAAACGGCAAGATGCTTAAAAAGTATATTTTAAAAGACACCTTCCTTCTACACTATTATAAATGGCTTGAAATCAGAAAAGGAATCATGGACGAACATGGCAAGGAACATGATTTTATTTTTATAACAAAAGATGGCGATCCAGCAAGCGCAGATAGACTGCGCGATTGGATGTCTAGGTGGAGCGATGTTGTTGGTCAGCCATGCTACCCGCACAACTTCCGCCACTACAACGTATCCTTCTTGAAGCGACTTGAACTTGAAGATGATTTTATCGTTTATCTTACAGGGTGGTCTGAAAGCACTGGTCATAGTATGGTTGCCATATACAATGATATGACTGCTAAGGATCGTAAATGGAAAAATCTCGATAAATTGAAAGCTGCTGTTGAAGGGTAATATTTTAATTTAGTTTACGGAAACAATGAATTTGAATGTTACCGCACCTTGCAGGGTGCGTTTTTTAATGCATTCCTTTAGTGAGGTGTATATATATGGCTGAAGAATTTAAAGTTAAGGTTGGCGTTGAGGTTGATACTGCTGGACTTGATGCTCAAATTGCAAAAATTAAGCCTTCTAATAAAATTAAGTGCGATGTTGAACTAAATGACGCAAGTGTACAGCATATCGTAGACCAGTTAAATAATGGCATCAAGGCGTTTGGCAAAAACGGAAATGAGATAAAGTTCACTGCCGATGTCACTGGTTTAAAAAAAGATGTTGCTAGTGCTGTTAAGGGCGTGACTGGGAAGTCTGCTGCTAATAATATAAAGGTTAATGCGGATACTGGTAATGCAAAAAAGGAATTGTCTGGACTTACTGCCGTTATTGAAAAATCTGAAAATGGTTTTGAAGAATTAAGAAGTCAACTTGCTGGAATGAAATTTAATAATTCTTCAATTGATGCATTTATGAAAGAATTGGAAAATTCTTTAGTTACCGTAGAAAAAGTTGATGCATCGTTTAAAGATGACCATACTTTTACATTAACCGTTAAAGGCGCAGATGAAGCAGAAAAGAAAATTCAAGCAGTTATAACAGCAAAAGAGAAGCTTGACGAAGAAGGCAATAGCACTGGCGTATGGAATACGAGTACGAAAGTTTCTCATAATCTCTACGATAGAGCCGCCGAAGAAAAGAAAGCTGCTGCTGCCGCTAAACAGGCCGCTGCTGAAGAAGCTGCCGCCGTTAAGCAGGCAAAAGCAGAAGAAGCTGCTGCCGCCAAACAAGCTGCTGCACAAGCCAAAGCTGCTGCACAAGAACAAGCTGCTGCTGAAAAGCAAGTTGCTGAAGCTGCTAGGCAGGCTGCTAAAGAACAAGCTGCTGCTGCTCAAATTGCTGCTAATGCCGCTACGCAAAGACAAAAATTAATTGACACGTATAAAGCTGAAAAGCAGTCTAAGGTGGATGTTGATTCTAAATATAACAAGATTAATAATCCATCTGAAGATTTGACAAAAGCATATAACGCTTATAAAAACGCGAAGAAAAATCTGTTTGATACTGAAAATTTTACAGACAATGTTGTTGCAGTTAATCAGTATAATGCCGCATTAGAAACGGTAAAGAATCAATTGTCTATTGTGGCAAACAAAGAGAGAGATGCTGCTACCGCTGCTAAGGCAGAAGCAAGTGCGCAAAAAGAAGCCGCTGCCGCCATGCAATTAAGGTCTAAGGCAAATAATCTTTCTATGTCTATGGATGCATGGCTTAAAAGAAATTCGGCAGCAGCAAAGACATTTGGCGGACAAATTCGTAGTCTTCAAGCAGAATTAAAGTCATGTGACGCTACTAGATTTAGTGGAATACAATCTGAATTCAAAACGATAACGACACAAGCTGAGATTGTCGGTAAAACTGGCCTAAATATGGGTGATAGGTTAAAGATGCAGTTCACAAAACTGTCTTCATATTTTGGCGCTGCTTCTGTTATTATGACTGGTATACAAACGGTTAAAGAAGGATTCCAGAATGTTCTTGACGTTGACACAAAGTTAACAGAGCTTTATCGTGTAACTGATTTTACGTCTTCGCAGTATTCTGACGTGTATGATACTTTAACCACTTCTGCTCAAAAATACGGCGCTACTCTTACCGATTTGATTTCTCAGACTGCCGATTGGAGTCGAGCTGGTTTTAGCGATCCAGATACAGCAGCTAGATTATCTGAGATTACATCTGTTTATCAGCACATTGCAGACCTTGATGCAAATACTTCAATGGAAAACCTTTTAACTGCTTATAAAGGTTTTGAACCTCAGTTGAAGAAGCAGTTTGGTGGCGATGCCGCTGCCGCAGCAGAGCATATTGCCGATGTTTATAATGAAATTGATAATAACTATGCCACTACCGCAGCTGATATCGGCGAAGCTGTTAAGCGTTCTGCATCTGCATTGAGTCTTGCTGGCAACAGTCTAGAAGAAACTGCTGGTATGGTTACTGGCATCACAGAGGTTACACAAGATCCAGAAAAGGCTGGTAATTCCCTTAAGGTTTTGTCGATGCGTCTTCGTGGTATGAAAGGCGAGCTGCAAGACCTCGGTGAAGAAACTGATGAGAATGTAGAGAATTTATCTCAGATGCAGGGTAAGGTTCTTAATCTTACACATGGTAAGGTAAATATATTTGATAATACTGGTGATTTTAAATCTACATATGAAATCATGCAGGGTATTGCAGATATATATGATGACCTTACTGATTCTGATAAAGCAGACCTTCTTGAGACAATTGCTGGTAAAAACCGCGCAAACGAAGTTGCTGCTCTGATTCAAAACTGGGATCGTGTCGCACAAGCAACCGAGTCTGCTGAAAATTCTGCTGGTAGCGCAATGGCGGAGCAAGAAAAATATGCAAACAGTCTTCAGGGTAGGCTAAACTCATTAACATCCTCACTTCAAACTATTTCAAATACCGCTTTAGATTCTGGATTTCTAAAGGGGCTTGTTAGCGGCGCTACAGAAGCAATTAATATTCTTAATAAAGTTATAGACACTATTGGCATTATACCAACTGTTGCAACTGTTGCTGGTGCAGCAATGTCTTTATCTGGTAAAAAGTTCTTTGATTTTCATATAGATGAGCAAACTGGAGAATTAAAGGCGTTTGGAAAAACAGCACAAACAATTTTTTCGTCTATTAAAAATGCATTTTCGGGTATTGGTCAAATAGTCGGAGAAGTATTTAATAAAATAAATTCTAAGTCTCAAAACGGCGGTCAAGTTTTTGATTTTAATTCAGTTAAAATTGATGGCTCTTATGGTGGAATGAGATTTGTCAAAAATCTTGACAGTGATATTGCAAAATTAAAAGAGTTTAAGACTTTGATGTCTAAGATGCAATCTGAATTAAAAGACGGAATGTCAATAGATGTTAATGATGTTATAAAGCAGAGTATGTCTGGCGCTTCAGAAGCAGCTAAAAATTTTGCAAAATCTTGGGATTTATCAAATGAAGCTCTTGGTGAATTTTCTAAGAAACAGCTAGAAGCAACTGGTGTTATATCTAAAACATCGAATTCGATGACAAACGCCAAAAATATTATTTCTGCTTACAACAATCTCGTTGATAAAAGTGGGGAGACTCAATCTAAATTTGCTTCGGCAATTTCTACATTTAATCCTCAGTTGGGAAACTATCTTTCTGGATTAAAAAGTGGCGAAGCATCTCTTGGTGGCTATGGAGTGCAATTAGCTTTTGCTACAGTTAAAACTTTTGCATTACAAGCGGCAACATTGGCGTTAAATGCTGCGCTTTCAATGGGAATTAGCATGTTAATTTCTGCTGGCGTTAGTGCTCTTATGAGTTGGATAAATCGTGCTGATGAGCTTGCAGATAAGGTTAAAGATGTAACTACTGAATATAATAATCAGAAAAAAGAATTAAAAGATACAAAAGCTACTATAAATGAAGTTGCGGATTCATATGCCGAATTATCAAAAGGTGTTGATACGTCAACTAATGAAAACATAAATCTCGGTACAGATGAGTATCAAAAGTATTTAGATATTGTTAATCAAATTGGCGATACGTTTCCTAATCTTATTAGCGGATATGACGCTCAGGGCAATGCAATTCTTACCTGTGCTGGTAATGTTGATAAATTAACAGAAGCATATAATAAACTTGCAAAAGCTAATAATGATAAGATTTTAAATAATGCAGATGATATTACAGAAGATTTTAAAAATAAATCAAAAGATATTTTTAATGATGACAAGTGGAAAAAAAATAGCGTAACTGGCGCTGATAATAGATATCGTATTTATAAGAAATTTAAGGACTTAACAGAAAGTAAAAACATAGATAAGGCCGTTGATGGTTTAAGTGCAGCAAGCCTTGTTGGTGTAACTGACTTATTGGGTGCTTATGGTAAAAAATATGACGAAAACGGCAAAGAGACAAAACAGGAATTTATATCAAGAACAATTAAAGAAAATGAAGACGTTGTAAACGAGATAATCACAGGAACCGAAGCGTCATTAAAAGAAGCTTCTAGTGGGATGGTTGACATAGCCGAAGCGGCGCTTAGTAATGCTTTTATTAGTGGAAAATATAAAAATATATCTAGCAAGATGCAAGATTATATTAATGGCATTACATCGAATATGGATTATGAATTCTTTAATAATGATAGGATTAAGGGTAGTGCCGATAATCTTGAAGATTATATCAATGATATGTTAAACACCATTAATTCACTTGATGATGGTCAGCAGAAGAAATTTGAAATTTTCTTTGATATGAAGTCTAAGCTTAATAACGGAGATTGTACTGTTGGCGAATATGTCAATAGCGTTAATGATGTTAAAAATGTTATTGAAAATAGTGGTCTTGACGAAGACATGCAATATCAGTTGCAAATGTCTCTTGGCATTAAAGACGATGATACGGTTAAACAGGTTAAAGACTTTAAAAAGAAGCTTACCGATGCTGGCAAAAGTGAAGATGTTGCAAATGAAATAGTTAATGGCTTGACTAAAACAGAATTAGAAGCTGCTGTTAGTTTAAAGCTTAAATTAAAAGACATGAATGTCAACGACATCAAAAAAGCCATTGCAGACGAAGCAAAATATTTAGAAGCAATGGATTTTGATATTGATATAGCTGGTGAAACCGATAGTCTTGATAAGTTTAATTCCGCACTTGCAGAATCTAAGTCTGCTACTGGTTTAACGGCAGATTCAATAGACGCATTAAATAGCCGCTATCAGGGATTAAAAGGCGATGGGTATGATGCCGCAAAACTTTTCGAAGAAACATCTAATGGTGTTCGTTTAAATACACAAGAATATACTAAGCTTGAACAGGCATATGCGCAAGGCAAGCTCAAAGATGCTACTTCTAACTTAAAATATTTAACAGATAAATATAATGATCTTACTGGTCAAATTGCAACATGCACCGATGCTGAAGAGCGAGCCAATCTTGTTTCTAAACAAGAAGATATTCGTCAGAAAATAAATGATTTAGGAGAACTAGCAGCTCAATACGAGGGCTTAGCTTCTAAATATAACGCATGGCAAAATGCCGAGTCTGCTGGTTCTGATAGAGACATGTATGAAAATGTCTTAAAAGGGTTTGAAGAAGTTGACGATGAGCTTTCTCGTGGCTGGCTTGACGATGCTTCTAAGGCATTCATTGATATGTTTAGCTATGACCAGCTTAATTCGATAGATGATTATACTAATAGATGGAAAACGCTTGGAAACACAATCGAAGGTACAACTTATTCTGTTAAAGACTTCTTTACTAAGAACGAAGACGGAGAATCCACTAATGATGGTGTTTACAATTTTCTTGAAGCAGCAGACCAGCTTGGGCAAGGAAATATCAAGCGCGGCGAGAATGGCGAAATTATATCTTTTGACTTTGGTGTTAACGGTGAAGATGCAATCGCTAAAACTATGGGCATTAGCAAAGAGCTTGTTCAAATTATTGAGCGTGCTGCCGAAGATGCTGGATTTGTCATCAATATGGATGGCACATATACTAATTTTGCAGATTTACAAAAGGCTGCCGTAGAATCAAATAAAAAGATAAATGAGCTTGCACAGTCTAGTGAGAAATTGAAAAAGCTTGGGCTTGACAATTATACATTCCACTTTGATTCAACTGACGCAGAGACGGTATTTAATGACCTTAATAAAGCAAAAGAAATGCTCGATACGTTCAGAAGAGACGATGGCACTATCGACTTGAGTGTGGATGGCGCACCAGATGCATTAAATATTGCCAGTACATTGCAATCTGCTTATGATAAACTCGCCGATCCTGTTTATATGCAACTTGATGCAAGTCAGGTTGATGACAGTATGAAAGAGCCATTGCAGCTTATGCAGGACTATCGTACTCAACAAAAGAGGTTGAATCAAATGAAACTTCAAGGTGCAGACACTTCTGAAGTTGATAAGAGTATGAGCGGTATTGTTGATAAGATTGCCAAACTTGATGATGATACAAAAGTTAAGCTTGGTATAGATGTTAATGCTTCAAAGGAAGATATTAAAAAGCAGCTTGATTCAGGCGATCTTACTATTGATGCTACGGTTGATTTGCAAGTTGAAGCAAATGATACTCTTAATGATATTAAGTTATTGATGGAGCATCAGGCTGGTTTGATTACTGATGACCAACTAAAGATTGGTCTTGAACTAGATACAAGCTCGGTTGATGATTATACGAAAAAAGAAGCAACTAAGATTGTTAAATTCCTTCCTGAGAATACTGATTTTCTTGATAATCTTGGACTTGATGACGATAAAAAGAAAGTCGTTGTAGACTTTGTTTCTGACAACGCTGATTTTCTTAATGACCTTGACTTAAAAGATGGCGAGAAAGAGATACTTTTAAAGTATGTTGCCGAAAACCCAGATTTACTTAAGGATTTAGATAAAGACCAAAAGAAAGTCGCTATAGACTTTGTTGTTAATAATCAAGACATTCTCGATAAGCTCGATGATGAGAAACAGAGAAAGGTTGTCGTAGACTTTGTTGCTAAAAACGAAGATATTCTTGATGACCTTAAAACTGATGAAGAAAAAGAAGTTGTTGTAAATTTCATTGCAAACAATGAAAGCGTTTTGAACGGTCTTGATGACGAGAAACAAAGGAAAGTAATAATTGACTTTGTTGCTAAGAATCCCAACTTTTTTGACAGTCTTGGACTTGATGACGATAAAAAGAAAGTCGTTGTAGAATTTGTTGCAAAGAATCAAGACGTTCTTAAAGACCTTGGTTACGATGAAAAACAAGTTGTTGTTAAGCTTGTTGCAAAAAATCCGGATCTTTTAGATGGGCTTGAAGATACGCAAAAACAGGTTGTTGTTGATTTTGTTAAAAATACAAAAGATATAGATAGTTACACGCCAGAACAATTAACGTCAATTGTTAATTTTGTTAAAAATTCTAGTGATGTTGATAATTACACTCCAGCCGAGAAGCAAGCAATCGCTAAGTATGCTGTTGATGGCGGAGACGTAAATAACTATCAGCCAGCAGACAGAGCTGCAATTGTTAAATTCCTAACTAACTCTGCTGACCCAGATAGTTACACGCCAGAACAAAAGCAGGCAATTGCAAAATTCTTGAAAGACTCTGGTGAAGTAGATGGGTATCAGCCCGGGCAAAAAGAAGCCATTGCAAGATTTTTAAAAGATAGTTCGCAACCAGATTCTTATCAGCCAAATGATAAAAATGCAACTGCGTCATATGGTGTTGATAGTTCAAAGGTTGATTCTTATACACCTCCGACAAAAACTGGTGTTGTGAATTATGTTGCTAATGTAATTGGTTCGGTGGCTGGCAAGGTAAAAGAGATTGTTGGCGGCGGTGTCGCAAATGGCACTGCCCATGTAAACGGAACGGCGTTTGCGCAAGGTAATTGGGGTACAAAAGAAAATGGCACGGCTCTTATGGGCGAGCTTGGGCAAGAAGTTATTGTAAGAGACGGTCATTTCTTTACGGTTGGCGATAACGGCGCTGAGTTTGTAAAATATAAAAAAGGCGATATAGTCTTTAATCATAAACAATCTGAGGAATTGTTTAAGAATGGTTATGTTACAAGTGGTGGTGGTCGCGGCAAAGCCTTGGTATCTGGCACTGCATTTGGTCGTGGTTCTGGCGGCATTGGACGTGCCAATAAAGGCTCATCTGTAAAGACAAGCTCATCTTCCTCTTCTGGTTCAAAGTCTTCTTCCTCATCCTCTTCTAACTCTAACTCAAATTCTAGCGCTAATAAAGAAGCTGAGAAGTTTGAGGAAACTCTTGACTGGATTGAGACTGCCTTAGATCGTGTTAAAAGAGCAATTTCAAGACTTGATAAGACTGCTACAAGTACATACAAGAACTGGACTAAGCGCGGTACCGCTCTCAATGACCAGATTAGTCAGACTAGAAGAGAGATTGACTTACAGAATCAGGCTTATAATCGCTATATTCAACAAGCGAATTCTGTTGGCCTTGACGCTGGCTATGCCGCAAAGGTGCGAGACGGCACGATAGATATTGAGAAAATCACAAACGAAGACCTTAATAATAAGATTTCTGAATATAAACAGTGGTAAATAAATTGCCACCTTGCATAGTGATATGTAAGTAAAACTCTATTTAATTGCTGGAAACCCCTTAGAGCTTTTCTACTACAACGTAACGATGAAATATGCGTAAGTGTGAAAGTTTGAAAAATGAAAAGATTGGGAAATCAGCAGCGAAGCCGCGAACAGCGGAACGTTCAACGACTATCCCTTATGGGAGTAGAATCGCAAGCTATTGGCGATTCGAAAAAATAGATTACCTATAAATTTAAGAATAACTAAAAAATATATATGCTATAATATTATTTACTTTATTTGATTGGAGGTATTTATGTATGATGAGGAACAAGTTGTTCAAGTAAAATGGAACAACAATAATAAAGACTGGTTTGAATCTAAAGGATATGTTTTTACAAAAAGATATGAGCCATTTGATGTTGTTGTAAAAGATTTGAATCCAACCTCCAAGCAAAGAATTGTTGCCACATGTGATTATTGTGGAAATAAATATGAAACGTCATTTGCAGTATTGTTTAATGGCAGAAAAACAATACAGAAAGATTGTTGTCCAAATTGTACTGGCAAGAAGGCAAGTGAAGTCTCTAAGAGGAAGCGTGCTATAAAATACATTGGATTGGCTGAGCGTGTTTGTCAAGAAAATGAATATACATTATTAACAAACGTCAATGATTATGTTGATGTCAAAATGGATATAGAATTTGTTTGTCCTATCCACGGGAAACAAACAATGATGCTTGATAATTTTATTCGTGGTCATAAATGCAAAGATTGTTCTTATGAATATCGTGGAGAGAATTTACGATACGATAAAGATTTTGTTAAAGAATATATTGATAGCATTAATGGAAATAAATTGCTTAATCCAGAAGATTATAATGGCATTTATGTAAGAAATCTTAATATACGGTGCGCTTGCGGCAACGTGTATACAACAAGTTTTGGTAATTATAAACATGCAGATGTGACAAAATGTTTCTCTTGTTCTTGTAAATCTAGTAAAGGCGAAGAGCGTATTAGAAAATTTTTGGAAGCTAATAAAATTGCTTTTATTAAAGAAAAAAGATTTGATGATTGTCGTGATGTTAAACCGCTGCCATTTGATTTTTATTTAATCAAGAATAATTTAATTATTGAGTTTGATGGGCGACAGCATTTTGAAAGTGTTTATAATAGAGATTATGAAACGACCAAAAGACATGATGCAATTAAAAATCAATATTGCCAAGATAATAACATAGATATACTTCGTATTCCATATTGGGATGAAGATAATATTGAAAGTATTATTATAAACAAATTAAATTTATAGGTAAAAGATATAGTCTCTTCTCATATGAAAGTATGAGGAACAATAATGTTCGGTTAGTGTAGCGAACTAATTAAAGATAAAGATGAGAAAGCATTAGATTGCTTAGATGCTATTGATGACCTACGTGAGAGTGAATCCAAACTCTATGAGCAGAGATTCGAAAACGTCTCTACTAAGTACGATGGGTATCTTGGTGTAATTCAGCATGAGAAAGATATGCTCGATGAGTTTGTGTCTCAGACTGAGACTGCTGGATATATTACCTCTGGTAAATATTATGATGCAATGTCTGCTAACGCTAAAAAACAGCAGGAAGAGCTTAAGAAGCAACGTGACGAAATGGTTGCGGAGCTAAACAATGCTGTGAATAGCGGTACTATTGAAAAATATAGTGAGTCGTGGTACAGCATGGTAAATTCGGTGGATGAGGTCACTAAGTCCATTGAAGAATGCAATACCTCTCTTCTTGAGTATGAAAAGAACCTTCGTGAGCTAGATTGGCAAATCTTTGATTTGATTCAGGATAAGATTTCTAAGGTTGCCGATGAATCTGAATTCCTGATTAATCTCATGAGCAATAAAAAGCTTTATGAGGATAACGGTCAGCTTACCGATGAGGGTATGGCATCTATGGGTCAGTACGGCGTTAAATATAACGTGTATATGGCTCAGGCTGATAAGTATGCTAAGAAGATTAAAGAACTTCAGGCAGACCTTGCTAAAGACCCATATAATCAGGATATTGCAAATCAGTTACAAGAGTATATCGAAGCTCAGCAGGAAGCCATTCTTAATGCAGAGGACATGAAGAACTCTATTAAGGACATGGTTTCTGATGGTATTGATAAGGAGCTTGATTCATTACAGAAGCTTATTGATAAGCGCAATGATGCTCTTGACGCAGCCAAGGATTTATATGACTATCAGAAAAAGATAAAGGAAAGCACAAAGGATATCGCAGACCTTGAGAAGCAGATGGCTGCATATCAGGGTGATGTATCTGAAGAGACTAAGGCTAAGATTCAGCAAATCAAGGTAGACCTTGAAGAAGCTAAGTCTGACTTAGAGGAGACGGAATACGAACAGTACATTTCCGACCAACAAAAGATGCTCGATGATTTATATACTGATTACGAAACCATTCTAAATCAACGTCTTGATGATATTGATGCTCTTATGGCTGATATGATTTCTGAGATTAATAACAATGCTTCTACTATTGGAGCCACGATAGAATCTCAGGCTGATAAGGTTGGCTATACTTTGTCTGAGTCTATGAATACAATTTGGCTTTCTGGTAATGGCAGTATATCAAATGTAATCACAACGTATGGTACGAAATTTGATACGGCTTTGACAACTACCAATACCGCTCTTGGATATATCAATACCAATATCCAGAATATGATTGCACAGCTGAATAAGATTGCTGGTACAAAGATAAAGGCGGCTGGTGCTTCTGCTGCAACGGAGAAGCCAACGCCAAAGCCCTCTTCTACTCCTACTCAGCAGCAGCAGCAACAACAGCAGAAAAAACAAATAACTGTTGGTGGCACGATTAACGCTGGCGGTGCTAGGATTTACGCAGACTCTTATGGCAATGGTGGCGGCAGACAGACATTTGGCAGCGACCCAATCTATACCGTTTTACAGGAACGCAATGGTTATATCTTAACTCGTTGGCACAAGCTTTCAAGTGGATATACTGGTTGGTTTAAGAAATCTGATGTTAGCGCATACGCACTTGGCGCTAAGAATATCAGAAACAATGAGATGGCTTGGACTCAGGAAGACGGTTCTGAGATGATTATGCGCCCATCTGACGGAGCTATCTTGACTCCTCTTGCTAAGAATGATAGCGTGCTTACATCTGCTGCAAGCTCTAATATCTGGAATATGGCAAACAATCCATCTGACTTTATCAAAGACAATCTTAATTTTGATAAGATTGATACTGGTGCTAATGTTGGAAACAAGACAACATACACTCAGAATCTTGACAAGGTTGTATTCAATCTGCCTAATGTCAAGAATTATGACGAACTGCTTAAGTCTATGCAGCATGATAAGAATTTTGAGCGTCTTATTATGGCTATGACAATTGACCCCCTTGCAGGCAAGAGCAGCTTAGCAAAGGGCAAGGCGATTCGTTAATCCCCGAAGGCTACGGGTCGGCTTAGCCGAAGAATATAGCCTACTTGTTGAGTGGGGAGTGATTTATATTCACTCCCCTTCTCTTTGTTTGAAACGAGGTAGAAGTATGAATACTGGAAAAAGAAATAGAAAATCGAATATTAAAAGTAGAATTATTGAGAGACAGACAAATGAAATTGAATCTCTCAAGAAAAGAATCTCCGAGCTTGAAATAGATTGCAATGAGAAGGATGAATTAATTAACTCTGTAGATTCTCTTCGCATTGAAATGGAACAAATCGTTGAAGACCTTAAGAATAAAGGCGAGGTATATGACAGGCTTGTCGGAGAATTAACTGAAATGAAGAAGATTATGAATGAAGAGGTCTTTAAGGGTAGATGGAATATCATTCGTTTTCTTTTAAAATAAATATAACTTCGAGCGATTGGGGGTGTGTCGGTGAAAGCATATGACTTTGAATACGATGGTGTCAAGCTGAGCGATCTTGGGTTTATTATTTGCAAGTTTGATTCAAGCGATGTCGATACAATAGATAATGGTTCACAGATAACTTTTAATACTGTGCCGACCTTGAACGGAATGAAGCACGAATTAACGAGTTCTACATATGAAGATTGCCTTAATACGACTTTTCAGATATGTAAGAACAAGTGCGATTCCAATCAAACCGATACAGTTTCATTCGATGAGATGCGCAACATCATGTCTTGGTTGAACAGAAAAGGCTTCCATAAATTTAGATTACTTGACGATGAATATTCGGGTGTCTATTTTGAAGCTTCATTCAATGTAAGCAGAATTGAAGTTAACGGTATGATTTATGGGTTTGAGCTTGAGATGTTTACCAATAGACCGTTTGCCATAAGAGAGCCTGTTGTCACTACAATTAAGAATGGTTCAAATAACGGTATAAATGTTATCTACAATGAATCTGATGAAGAAGGTTGCATTTATCCCGATATGGAAATCACCATAGAAAAAGACGGTGATTTTATAATGAAGAATTCTTTTAATAATAGAGTGATGAGAATTGCAAATTGTAAAACAGGAGAAGTTATCAAAGTGTCATATCCAGTGATTAGCTCTTCTTTGGATTCTCATAAGATACAGAACGATTTCAACTGGTCTTTCTTCAGATTGGAGAATACATTTAGAGACAAAAAGAATAAAATAACGTTGTCTCTACCGTGTGTCGTTAGGATAGCTTATTCGCCTATAGTTAAGGTTACTATATAATTGGGGTGGTTTATATGGCTATAAAGATTGACTTTGATGCTGCTCATAATCCACAACCACCAACGATTATATTGGCAAAAAAGAATGGCGATAAACTTGGTCGAATAGATTCTGTTGAGATAGAATCAACTGATTCGATGAATGACGCTGCTGAGATATCGTTCAAAGTATATAAAACAGTAGATGAAAATAAGAATAATCTGTGGGATGAGATTATCAATTTTAGGCTTATATATTGTTTAGAGTGGAATCAATGGTTTGAGATTACAGTTGAGACAGATGAAGATACAAAAACAGTCAAAACTGTGACTGGTACTAATCTTGGATGTGCCGAGCTGTCTCAAATCATGCTGTATGATATTGAAATTAACACTGAAGACGATATCGCAAGAGAAGATTATGATAAAGACCATCCGACTATTTTCTATAATCCAGATAGACCAAGCTCCTCTCTTTTACATAGGCTGATGGAAAAGGCTCCGCACTATACAATAGGGCATGTTGATTCTACAATTGCAAAGATTCAAAGAACGTTTTCTTTTGATGATAAATCTATATATGATGCTTTCCAAGATGTTGCAGAAGAAATTAAATGCCTGTTTGTGTTTGATGTTAATGCAGATAAGTATGGTAATTTAAATAGATCCGTTTCTGTTTACGACCTTGAATCAAATTGTCATGAATGTGGGTACAGAGGTGAGTATACAGATATATGTCCTAAGTGCGGTAGCGCCGATATTGATGAAGGATATGGCGAAGATACGACTATATTTGTAACGTCTGATGAGATTGCTGATAGCATTAACATGTCATTTGATACCGACTCTATCAAGAATTGTTTCAAGCTTGAGGGCGGAGACGATTTGATGACAGCCACTATTAGAAACTGCAATCCTAATGGCAGTGATTATATCTGGTATATTTCTGACGATACTAAATATGACATGTCAAATGAGCTTGTTAGGGCTATTGATTCTTACAATAAACTATATAAAGAATATCAGAGTGATTATGTTTATTTAAGCAATCAAGAAGATATCGTTAATAGATATAATTCTCTTGTAAGCAAATATAGCTCTAAAAGCATATATATAAAATCATCTGCTGATGAAAGGCTGTTCAGTTCAAAAAACGAACATCTTGCAATTAAAAAAGAAGTCGGATACAACAACGACATCCAAGAGATTGAGTTGCCAGTAAAGGGCTATCCTGCTTTGATGAATGCTTATTACAATACAATTGATTTAGGACTGTATCTCACAAGCGGGTTGATGCCGACTGTTGAGATGAGCGATACCAATGCCGAGAAGGAAGCGGCAAAACTTACGGCTGCAAATCTCTCTCCTGTTGCAGTTGAAAAGATAGATAACATATCTGTCGCTACTGCCGATAGCGTTGTTTTGTCTATGGCAAAGGTAGTTGTTGATTCTACTAGGTATAGGGTCAAAGTACATGATGGCTCTACTCTTTCTGGTTCAAAGCCAGATCCAACAAGAATATGGACTGGTTGTTTTGATGTAATCAATTATTCTGATGAAGAAGATAAGTTTACAAGCAAAGAAATAAGCGTAACGATAAATAGCGACTATGAAACTTTTATCAAGCAAAAGATTGACAAAACTCTTGCAAAGGAAGATAGCGAGAACAAATATGGAATTTCTGAATTATTTGATATTGACGGCTCGTTGGATGATTTTAAAAAGGAATTGCAAAAGTATTGTCTAAATAGACTCATTTCTTTCCATGATGCTTGCCAGAGCTGTATAGATATCCTTGTAGAGCAAGGTGTAAATGAAGGCTCTTCGTGGTCTAAAGAGTTATATGATAAGCTTTACACTCCATATATCGACAGAATGAATGCCATTGAAAAAGAGATGAAGACACGTCAAGATGAGATTTATCTAATATCTGGTAGACGTGATGACGATGGAGAATTAAAAGAATATGGTTTGCAGAATTATATTATCAAGGAAAAGGATAAGACGCAAGACATCCTTAACTTCCAGCAGTATTTAACGAATTATAATGCTGGCGGCGCTAATCTGTGGCTTGAATTCTGCTCGTTCCGCAGAGAAGACAAATACTCTAATAAAAATTATATTTCAGACGGTCTTAATAATGCCGAGCTGTTCGAGAAGGCAAACGAGTTTATCAGTGTTGCCAATGATGAAATATATAAGTCTTCTGAGTTGCAGACTACAATCAGTGCAGACTTAAAGAATCTCTTACTTATTAGTAAATTTGCGCCATTGGTTAACGATTTTGCCATCGGCAATTGGCTTAGGGTTATGGTTGACGATAAACTATATAAACTTAGATTGATTGAATATACCATAGATTATGATGACCTAGATAATATCTCTGTTGAGTTCTCTGATGCCGTCAGAGTTAAGAGTTCAATCAAGAGTATCAAGGGCGTTATAGACCAAGCTTCTTCAATGGCTACATCTTATAGCTATGTGCAAAGACAGGCCAAGCAGGGCGAAAAGGGAACTACTGTTGTCAACAATTGGCTTGATAACGGTCTTGATGTAACGCATACAAAGATTGTCGGCGGTTCTGATAATCAGACGCAATCATGGGATAATCATGGTATGTTGTTCAGAAAGTTTGATGAAGTATCAAATGATTATGAGCCTACGCAGATGAAGATTATTAATTCAACGATTGCCATTACCGATGACAATTGGGCTACGACAAAGACGGCCATAGGCAAGTATTATTATACTGACCCCGATACTGGCAACACCGTTAGTGCATATGGCGTAAATGCTGAGACGATTATTGGCAAGCTATTCTTAGGCAAGAATATTGAGCTAAAGAATGACGCTGGCACACTTGTCTTCAATGATAATGGATTAGAGGTAAGTCACGGCAACAACAAGGTGTCGATTAGTCCTAAAAATGATAACGTTATTGATATTACTAACGGAAATGAATCTGTTTTTAATGTCAATGATAAAGGTGAACTCTATATCAGTGGTAATATTATGGCTCGAAGCCTAGAGCTTGATACTGGTGTAAAGATTGACTCTGGCGTTATTGTCAACTTAGCAAAGATTGCAACGTCTGGTAGCTATACCGCCTTGATTGGTGACAAGGCCAAGGACGGTCAAGCGTTGGTTCTTGATGATAAAGACAAAGTAGTTGCAAAACAATTGAGTTGTAGTGATATATCTGATTTGGAATCTGTTGCTAAGTCAGGAAGCTACAATGATTTAAAAGATAAGCCATCGCTAAAGTCGGTTGCCACTTCTGGAAAGTATACTGATTTGACGGGTGATAGCTCTGAAGCTGGTAAACTATTATATGTTGATACAGACGGTTCTGTGACTACGATTACGATAGACAGGCTTAAAGAGCTTTTGGGTATATAAGAATTCGTGGTGATGTTGTGAATAGACGTATTAATAAAGTAGTTGTTATTTTTATCGTTGCTGTTTTAGCATCATTTATGATTATGTTTGTTTCATGTAATAGTGCGCGACAGAATACTGTTGTAGAGCATGATGTTGAAACACCGATATTATATGATAAGCCAGCGAAATATGTTTTCGATGAAAAGCAGGATTTGCAAATGCCCGAGCTTCCTACTGGCTGTGAAGCAACCGCTCTTGGAACATTGTTGCGAATGAATGGTGTAGATGTAACTAAATTCGATGTTGCTGATGCCATGCCAAAAAGTGACGGTAGCGATTTCGTATATAGCTTTTGGGGAAATCCGTATAGCGCTACAGACGGATGGGCTTGTATGGCACCGTGTTCTGTGATAACTGCAAATAAATTTTTAAAAAATAGCAATAAGGTTGCAGTTGAATATACTGGCACAAACTTGACTGATTTAAAGTTCCCGTCTGCTGTATGGGTAACTATGTATTTAAATGACCCACTGCCGTCAAATTATGAGTCAAATGGATATAGACTATTCAAAAATCCGCATTGTGTTGTTGTGACCAGAATAGAGCTAGATAGCGTATATGTAATAGACCCTCTTGTTGGCGAGGTCGCGTATCCGCTTGAAAGATTTAATAGTGTATATAAAGAACTTGGGTGTCAAGCTGTATGCATAGAAACAGAAGAGAAATAATTTGATTTGCGGTGATTGCCTATGAATTATATATCTGATAGAGATTATAATGCTCAGATGAAGGCTATTAAAAGAATGAATCAGAGCAAAGAACGAGAAATGAAGTTGCGCAAAGAAAGAGAAAAGTACGGCTTCAAGCTCAAGATGCCGTCAACCAGTAAGATTGTTTTGTTTGTATCCTTAGTAATATGTTTACAGATTGTATTTTTCTGTGAGCGGCTTATGGTTGAACTTAAAGATACGAGCGCATTGTATGTGCTGCTTGGCATTCCAGCTACGATGGCTCCAATCATCTGGGCGTATTTTAGCAAGTCTAAGGCCGAGAACACAAAGAATGGGATAGTTTATGAAACCGCTATGCGTAATCAGGCGGCTTCAGAAGATGAACCATGTGATAACGCGCCAAATGACCCGTCATTTTAAGGAGTGATTTTATGAACGTTGACTTTAATGCTTTATATGCTATCCAGAATTTTCTTCAGTTAGTCAATGATAATTGGACTGTAATCATTGTTATTGTAGCACTTCTTATTTCTATTGGTAAGAAGGCAAAGGAATTTTTCAGCAAGTCAGATGATGAGAAGATTGCAATTGCCAAAAAGCAAGTTCAGGAGACTATGCTGAAACTGATTACCGATGCAGAGATTGATTGGCAGGATTATAAGAAAGCTGGTTCTGTCAAACGCGCTCAGGTAATCGAGGAGATTTTCGAGAAGTACCCAGTTCTGTCAAAGGTTACAGACCAAGAAGCGTTGATTGCTTGGATTGATGAAACCATTGATGACGCTCTCAAGACAATGAGAGAGGTATTCACTGAAAACAAAACTGTTGAAAGTGAGGTCAAGTAATATGAGTATTTCTAACTGTGGACATGATGAACGCAATAGATATAGCGGCGGTCAGGCTGGCGATCAATCTAAGACAGAATGGTATATTCGTCCTTGGTGGAATGACAGTTGGAACGTAGTTCTTAGACATCCAGACGCAAAGACTCGTAATCTTATTGCAGATATGGCTGTCAAGGCTGCTCAGAATAACTTGGTCGGTTATGACCAGAATGAGCGCCTTACATTTTGGAACCATCTAAAGGCATCTAATTATGACCCTGCCCAGATTACAGTTAAATGCGAAGCAGACTGCTCTAGCGGTGTTGGCGCAATTGTAAAGGGCGCTGGTTATCGCCTTGGCAACAAGGCAATGCAGAATGTAAATCCTAGCATTACCACTTGGAATGAGCGCAATGCGCTTAAGGCCGCTGGCTTTCAAGTGCTTACTGATTCTAAGTATCTTACAAGCGATGCTTATCTGTTTGCTGGTGATATTCTGCTTAATGAGAGTCGGCATACGGCAATCAATGTAACTAACGGAAGTAAGTCTGGCGGCTCTTCTGCCACTGTCGCTCCTTCTACATCGACTTCATCTGGAAAACTATCAGTTGATGGATATTGGGGCGTTGCGACAACAAAGGCTCTTCAGAAGAGACTTGGAACCGTTGTCGATGGCATTGTGAGCGGTCAGGACGCTGGCAACATAGCTTCTGTAAATCGCGGAGGTCTTGAACGATCTTCATGGAAGACTGGTAAAGGCGGCTCAAATATGGTCAAGGCGCTTCAGAGAAAGATTGGTGTATCTGCCGATGGTTATTTCGGTAAGAATACATGCAAGGCCTTACAGCGCTATCTTGGAACCACTCGGGATGGCATTGTAAGCGCACCGTCTTCTATGGTTAAAGCATTGCAGCGCAAGTTGAATGCTGGTTCGTTTTAAATAATATATATATAACATAGGGAGGATTTCAACCACTCCTCCCTTATCTTTTTTCAATATACTAGAACGCCAACATCGAATGAAAGGCAGCGTAAATGTAAATGCTTAATTATATAGAATATCTTAATGTCCCATCTCAAATAGCGATTGCCTTGATTGCCGTGTTGTTTGTTCTTCAACTTATTGGTGAATTTTTAAACTTCAAAGGCAAGGCAGTCCCAGAGATTATGAGCATAAGAAAGTATTTCGCAAGAAAGAAATCCGAGCATAAAATAATTAGAGAATTACCAGACACGATACAAGATTTAAAAAATATAGTTAACAATATCGACAAGCATTACAATGCAGATAATATCTCTATGAGGGATAAGTGGATTGATAGCGTTAACAATAAGCTTATGATGGAAGATAAACTTGTACGTGATTTAGATAAAAAACTCGATGAAGCGAATAAAGATATAGTGTCTATTCTTGTTGATAACAAGAGAGACACTATTATAGATTTTGCATCAAGGGTTTCGAACTCTAGTGTCCTTGTCACAAAAGAACAGTTTAATAGAGTCTTTAAACTGTATAAAGAATATGAAGACCTTATCAGTAAGAATGGTCTGACTAATGGAGAAGTAGATATTGCATACCGCATTATCGTTGAATCATATGAAGAGCACTTATCTAATCATACGTTCATTGAAGATACTCGCGGTTGGTAACAAATATACAATGAATGTTTTATGAAATGAGGTGTCTTTATGGCTTATGTGATTTTAGTAAATGAAGACAATACTTTGACTGCAAGCAAAAAGGAACGTATTATGCAAAGGTCAAAGTTGTTTAATAATCTATGGTTTCTTGCTGAACCAACATACAACGGTTACGATATGAGTGCCTGTACTGTTGTTATGGAATATATTTTACCTATTAGTAAGAAGTACCATAGTGATATTCTTGAGCTTTCAGAAGATGGGTATCAGGAATATCTAAAATATGTTGTTCCAATTGACAGCAAACTAACTGCTGAGACTGGTGAAGTTGAACTACAGCTTACTTTTGTCTATAGCGATTTAGATGAAAATGGTGAAAGTGTTCAGCGTGTTCGCAAGACTTCTACCGCAAAGTTAAATATCATTCCTATTAGCGCATGGAGCGACATTATCCCAGATAGCGCCCTTGGTGCGCTTGACCAGAGAATTATCAAGATGGATGCTCAAATCAAAGAGCTTCTTGATCTTGGTGACGCATATGATGCAGCTAAGGCAGATAATATTGCGTATGACGCGGACAAGCAAACGCTACAGCTTCTATCAGGTGAGAACAAGATTGGCGATGAGGTTTCCCTTAACGTTGATGGTGGTGTCGATGGCACTACTGCCGTTGATTTCTCAGACCTTGAGGTTGGAGCAGGCGTTGCAAAGCTGTTAGCAGATAGCCGCAAGGTTGTTAGTTTCTAAATACACTTATATTTATTGAATAATATGAGGGTGATTTGTCATCCTCTTTTTTATTATTGTTTGAAAGGAGGATGACAATGGGTTTATCTTTTAAAGACTCGTTAAATAAAGTTAAAGAAAATAATAATGCGAGAATGATAAATAATAACATTTCTCCTATGTCTCTTGATGATGATGTGTCAGCATATGATGACATCTCTCTTACATCTCTTGATGATGAATCCGCTGTCGCTGCGACTTCTGATTCATTAGAAGGTTGGACTCGTAGCAGTAATTACCTATATTACGAAGAGTATTCAGATGATAACATTTCAAATGTTGACGATTTGAAGAATGTCTTAATCGACAAGAAGCAAATTAACCTTACGCAAGAATCGAATTCTCAGTATATCCCATTTAAGATGCCGCGTAGATATGATGGCTTTGACCTTCTCAATACGACCATCATTATTCATTATGTTAATAAAGACGGATATGAAGATCGCAGCAACGTTGTAAACGTATATTATAATGAAGAGTATATTAGATTTGGTTGGCTTGTCAATAAGAATGCAACAGCCGTTGAAGGCACTCTTGAGTTTGAGATTATTGCATCTGGTGTAAACTCAAAAGGCGATGAGTATGTATGGAAGACAAAGCCAAATAATCAGCTAAGTGTTCTTAAGTCTCTTGCTGGCAATGGAGCTATCGAGCCTGATAATACATGGATTACCAGCTTTATGACTCAGGTGAACGAGAAAGTTGCGGAAGCTCAGCGTTATGCGCAGGAAGCTAAGACAACTGTTGACGGTATTTCTGATTATGCTGATAAAGCCGAAGCGTCTGCCAATAAAGCGCAGCAAGCCGTTGATACAGCTAAGATTCAGCTTGAGGGAACAGTCGGTGACGCTGTAAATAATAAGGTCGATGCCGCTTTGTCATCTTATTATACTAAGATTCAGGTTGATAATATCGTCAAGAATATTGACATTTCAGACCAGCTTGAAGAAGTGAAGCAGCAGATTGCTAATCTTGATGGACTTGCTAAGTTTAATGTCACATATGATGGCAGTAAAATGACATTCTACAATGGCGAAACCGTGATGAAGGAAATTGCAATCACGAGTAACCCAACTGAGGAATGGACTACGCAATACACAGCTGGTGTTGACAAAAAGATTAATGACGCTAAAACAGAAGCAGACGAGAAGTTTGCGACAAAAGCAAGTCTTAATACGACCAACACCAATGTTGCTTCTGTGACATCTACCGCAAATGCAAATAAGGAAAATGTGACCAAGCTTGGCGATAAGGTTGCTAAATTTGAAGAAACCATTAATGGTCTTGATACTTCTCCTCGTTTAACATATGATGCCACATACGATGAAGAGCATACTTATACCCTTTGGGAAATTCAAAACGAGGGCAAGTCGGACGAAAAAAAAGAAGCAAAAGCTCAGTTCAAGATTCAAGGCGGCGGTGGCGGTGGCGGAACCAGCAGCATCCTGAAGATTACATATATCACAACAACCCCCGTTGTGGCAACGTTAGACGATAAGATTATTATCAAGTACAACTTCTCTAGAACCGACTCTTCTGGCGATGTTGGCGGCGATGGTACTGCGACATGGAAAGTTGACGGTTCTATTGTTGCTACGAATACCGCTGCGTCTGGTGAAAACTCTTTTGATATTACCGACCATATTACAGTTGGTACACACAAGGTCAATCTTAGTATTGTTGATGACGCTGGCAGTCTTGTAACTAAGACTTGGACTGTTCAAAGGGTTGATGTCAGGCTTGAATCTTCTTTTAATGATAGCTTTACATACCCCATTGGAAAAGTTTCTTTTGATTACACTCCTTATGGCGCTATTCAAAAGAAGGTTCATTTTATTTTAGACGGTAATGAAATCGGAACTGTAGATACTGCTGTTTCTGGTGTCCCCTTGGCGTATGACCTTCCTGCTCAGACACATGGCGCTCATTTACTCGAAGTGTACATGACGGCAGAAGTCAACGGTAAGGCAATTGAATCCAATCATATTGTTAAAGATATTATTTGGTATGATTCAACAAGTGACAAGCCTGTAATCGGATGTGTTAAGCAGAAGTTTACGGCTAAACAGTATGACACAACAAACATTGTGTATACTGTATACGACCCATCTACTGAAACTCCACAAGTAACTCTAGCCGTTGACGGAAAAACCGTCTCAACACTGACAATTGATAGTAATACTCAGACATGGCAGTTTAAGTCTTCTGACGTTGGCGCACATACACTTACTATTACTTGTCGTGATACTGTTAAGACTTTAACGGTAAATGTTGAAAAACTTGATATTGATGTTGAGCCTGTTGTTGCTGGTCTTGCATTTGATTTCAATCCTGTTGGTAAGTCTAATAACGACACCGATAGATTGTGGTCTGATGGCGATGTTGCTATGACCGTATCTGATAATTTCGACTGGGTTAACGGCGGATATCAGATTGATGATAATGGCGATCAATACTTTGGCGTTAAGGCTGGAACTACAGCAACTATCTCTTACAATCTTTTTGCAGATGATGCCAAGAAGAATGGTAAGGAATTTAAATTGATTTTCAAGACAACCAACGTTGCGAAGAGCAATGCTACGTTCTTGACTTGTCAATCTGGTACAACATCTGATGTTGGCCTTCAGATGAACGTACATGAAGCATATATTAAATCAAGCGCAAAGTCTTTATATATCCCATATAGCGAGGAAGATATTATTGAGTGGGAGTTTAATATCAATAAAGATACTGATATTCCTATCGTCATGTCTTATGAAGATGGCACCCCTTGCCGTCCTATGAGCTATACAGGCGATTATTCGTTTACTCAGGATTCGCCAGTTCCAATCACTATCGGTTCTCCTGATTGTGATGTCTTGATTTATCGTATGAAGGCGTACAATACAAGCCTTACAAGCTCGGCAATTTTGTCTAACTTTATTGCAGATGCTCGTACCGCAACTGAGATGATTGATCGTTATACTCGAAATCAGATTTATGATGAGAATAAACTTTTAACTCCTGAATCTGTTGCAAGTGCTTGCCCAAATATGCGAGTTATCAAGATTGAAGCTCCACACTTTACAAACAATAAGAAGGACTTTGTTGGTAATACTTCTTTCGAGTGCATATATAAGAACGGCGATGCCGTTCTCGATAATTGGAAGTTTGAGAATTGTTACCATTCAGGCCAAGGTACAACCTCAAATGAGTACGGTGCCGCTGGTCGCAATATCGACCTTATTGCAGGATTCGATGGTAAGCATCAGGTAACTAGCAAGGTAGAGTTAGACCCGAACTATATTACAAAACTTACGTTTGGCGATGGCAGTACTGTAACAGATGGCTCGGGCAAGATTGCTCTTACTAGAACTTCTGTCCCTAATAACTGGTTTAACGTCAAAGTCAACATCGCCAGTTCAGAGATGGTAAACAACGCCTATCTTCAGAAGAGATATAATGACTATATTCCATACTCCACTCCTGCGACTCGTAGAGATTCTAGGATTAAAAATGATATGGAATTCGTCAACTGCGTTATCTTCATTAAGGAAAGCGACCCAGATTTAACTACCCACAGGGAATTCCAAGATACGTCATGGCACTACTACGCACTCGGCAACATCGGTGACTCTAAGAAGACTGATGTTACAAGAGCGTACGATCCAGATGATATGAAGGAATTTACCATCGAGATTAGCGACAACACACTGCCCAACTCTATCTTCCAAACTGGCGTTACTAAATCTGATGGTTCTATGAAGTATCCTATCACAAAAGCAGAATGGGCTGCTGGAAATGAAGCTTATGATGCTTTGCATAATGATTGGGATGGCTCATTTGAGTTCAGATATGATTGTTGCGGGGACACAAAAGATGGTTCTTCTATCTCCACAGATGAAGAGAAGACCAAAATCAGAACGCAGAATAGGCAAATTTGGCGAGACTTTTATGAGTTCATAATTACATCTACGGATGATGAATTCAAGAACAATCTTGGCAATTGGTTTATAGTAGATTCTGCCCTATACTTCTATCTGTTCACGCTAAGATATACTATGATTGACAACAGAGCCAAGAATACTTTCTGGCACTGGGCTAAGCATTATATCACAACCGCTGAAGCAACAACGCTTGGCGATAAGGCTGCTTATTATACTGTTGACGATGCTGCCGCTGGAATTAATAACGGATACCGTTTTGACCTCTGGGACTATGATAACGATTCGGCTTTGGGTATTAACAACAGCGGCGAGCTTACAATGACTTATGGCAAGGAAGATACTGACTACCGCACAGATGGAGATCAATCTTCTGGCTATGTGTTTAACGCAGCCGAGTCAGTATTCTTCTGTCGCGTCCGTGACTTAATGGGTTCTGACCTTCAGAAAATGTATGTAAGCCGTGAAAGTAAAAACTGTTGGAGCGCTTCTTCTCTTATCAATCAGTTCGATGAGAAGCAGAACGAGTGGTGCGAAGAGCTTTGGCGCGTTGACTACGTGCGCAAGTACGAACGTCCTTATAAAGACGGCAACACTCGATTCCTTGAGCAGATGATGAATGGAAAGAAGAAGTATCAGCGTAGGCAGTTTGAGCGCGACCAAGAGATGTATATGGCTACCAAGTTTATCGGTAATACGGCTACATCTGACCAGATTATGTTTAGATGCAATACGCCTAAAGACGCTGTTGTTGCGCCAAATTACACTCTTCATCTTACGCCATTCTCCGATATGTATCTGTCTGTCATGTTCGGCAACTCCTCTCCTACTCAGGTAAGGGCAAAGGCTGGCAAACAGTATGACATTACATGTCCATATGATACGATGGATGATACGGCGGTACTTATCTATGGTGCGTCAAGAATTCAATCTGTCGGCGATGTGTCCGCCTGCTATATACACGATAACGACTTCTCTAAGGCAGAAAAGTTAAAGGAACTTATTATCGGTAATGCCACAGAGGGTTATTCTAATACCTTCTTGACAAACCTAGTTATCGGTAATAATAAGCTTCTTGAGAAACTTGATATCAGAAATACTCCTAACCTTGTAAGTAGCTTGGACTTCTCAAAGTGTATGAATCTTGAGGAGCTTTATGCTTCTGGTTCTGGGCTGAGAGGTGTTCTATTTGCAAGCGGTGGTAGCATTAGGTTGGCTCAATTGCCTGCTACTCTTACGTCTATCAATATGAAGAATCTAATGTATCTAACCAACCTTTCTATTGCTGGGTACGATTCAATCTCTACGCTTATTATAGAGAATTGCGACACCGTAGACGTAAAGGATTTGCTTGATAAGGCCAACAATGTCAGCAGAGTAAGAATTACTGGTATTGATTGGACTCTTGAAGACACGTCTCTTCTCGATAGAATCTATAAGATGTCTGGTATCGATAAGAACGGCTACAATGTCGATAAGGCTGTATTGGCTGGTACAGTCCACGTTCCCGTTGTAAAGCAGCAGCAATTGTATGACTATCAGGAAGCGTGGCCTGATTTAGAGATTGTATTCAATACGATGGTTGAACAGTTTATTGTCAAGTTCGTAAACTATGATGATACTGTTCTTGACACGCAGTACGTTGACAAGGGCGGCAATGCCGTTGACCCGCTAACAAGAGCAGACAATCCTATTGATACGCCTACTAAACCAAGTTCTGTAAGCACGGATTTTACGTTTAAAAAGTGGGATTTGCCGCTGACTGGCATCTTTAGCGATAGAACAATCAAGGCAACGTATAGTGAGACAACGAGACGCTATACTATTAAATATGTTTCCCGTGGCGTAACGCTTCAGGAATCTACTGGCCTGTATGGTGAGAATGTCGAATACACTGGTGCAATTCCGACCTATACTCTTGAGGAAAATGCATATAAATATTATATGTTTGATAGGTGGGATAAGAGCGGCTTTATTGATGGCGATAAGACCGTAAATGCAATATTCGATACGTTTACATATGCTCCAACCGCCCTTGCTGGCAAAGAGCTAAAAGATATGCGGCCTGTTGAGGTTTATGCCATTACAAAACTTGGTCTTGATAGTTCTGGCGCAAACATTCAGGCTGGTGACGCATATTCGTTTAACATGGGATATGATATTGATTATGACGATATCACATCGAAAACAGTTATCTCTGAGAAAACTGTTTTCGCTGGCAAGAATTATGTCGATACTGGAATCAAGCTTTTCGATACCGATAAAGATTTCGTATTGGCAATTGATTATAAATTCTTGAGCGGTACATCTGAAAAAAGCGTCCTTGCCCAGTGTTTCCAGTCAAATGGTTCAAACGGATTTAAGCTGTGGTCTAATGGCGGAATCAAGATGAGCTGGGGTACGTCTTCAACTGGTGCTGGTTCGGTTGGTAGCCGCGACATGGTTGTGCTTAGACACAAAAAAGGTGACGATAATATTTACGTATATTATTCTAATCTTAATGGTAATGAACCAGATATTGTAAAGCTTGAAAGAACAAAATCGACAATCATAGATAGCACTCTTGTATTTGGCTGTTCTAAAGCTGACGATGGTGCATATGAGAACTACGCTGTCGGCAATGTATATTGGAGCAAGATTTGGTATGAAGACCTTGGCGATACGGTGTGTAAGAAACTGGTAAGTTGGACGCATGAGAATGTGGCACTTGAGGTGTGTAGCTTCAAAAAATACTATCTCAGCAATGAGCCGTCTAAGCGCTGTACGTTCAGCTTGCTTGCAAAGCATCTTCTTGACAGAAAGCATGTATTTAATGAGAACGGAAGCAACGCTGGTGGTTGGACTAGCTCTGACCTGAATAGCTTCTTGAATACAAGATTCTACGAAGCATTGCCTATAAAGATTAAACTTCTCATTAAGCAGGTCACGGTTAACTCTTCTATCGGCAACGGGTCAAAGGAGCTAAGCGCATCTCAGTGCTATGTCTCCATTCCTGCCGCTATCGAGCTTAGTAATTCATATGAAGTCAGCGGAGAGCCATTTGTTAACGAGGGTGAAATCATTTCCTATATGACATCTAATGATGCTAGGAAGCGTGCAGCTGTCGATGGCGATTACACGTCTTACTGGACTCGCTCACAGAACGTTTCGTATACAAATTATATCTATACGGTAAACGAGCAGGGCGATCTATATGGATTCAATACAGCTGGAACACAAAACGGCGTATTGATTGAGATTTCTTTCTAATTATATTGCAAGGGTGTCGCTGAAATATGTGACACCCTTTTTAATGAGGTGAGCGCATGTTCTACAAGGTCATAAAAGACGGTAGGGTTGTCGATGTGCTTGACAGGCTCATATACCTAAAGTATCAGGAGAAGTATGACCGCATGATATTCTGTGATGAAGAGGAAGCGCAGGCTGTCTATTCTTCTGATGGCAAACATATTTGGCATGAAGAATCGTTATATCGAATTCCAGTTGACGGATATGACACCGTTCAACTAGAAGAGATTGACGAATACGAATATGAACAGCTAAAGGTTCTTAATATGAAAACCCCAGAGGAAATCATTGACGCATATACAGCTATGCTATTAAGCGATGGGGTGATTTAAATGAATCAGTTTGTAGAGTCTTTAAAGCGCCTATATGACAACCACGCCATTAAAGAGACAAAGGTTGTTTCTTTATACAATAACAATAAAATAACGAAAGACGAAATGGTATATATCTTGGGAAAATAGATATATACCACCCTTCTTTTTGAAAAATAGTCGATATGGCTGTTTTAATATGTAACTGCTAACACAATAAAAGGAGATACTGTATGGCGATTAAATCAAAGAATGCATTCGGTAGCAAGGCTAATATCGAGACTGCTAAAGCTAATGGAATGATTGATGAGTATGACATTCTTTATCTTGACGATGGCGAAATTGCTTGGCTAGATAAGAGTAAGAATACTGTTATCAACACTCCTCGCACTCAGGAAGATATTGTTGTTTCTTCTGTTGATATCTTTGATGAAACGGATGGTAACAAGATTGCCGCTGGCAAGACGCTAGAGGAAGCTATCAAGATTGTTACTAATTCTGTTCTGCCGAAGGCTCAAGAGAAAACCCTACAGTCTGCAAAGGACTACGCCGATACCGTTGCTGGCGGGAGTGTTGACGTAGTAGAGTTTTAACCCTGATTTTGGAGGTAATAAAATATGGCAGATACGGCGAATAAAGCCCCAATGTCGGTCGTTGTGACTACCTCCGAAAAACTGTCTAGTTTGTTGATTCAGAATGGTCAGCTTGTATTTGTAAAAGACAAGCGTAGAATTGCGTTTGACTGGAATGACAAGAGAACATTCTATAATCAAATCACGGAGTTGGAAACAGATTACGAGAGGATTTCAACTTCCTCCCCGTCTGATGGATATTATTTTGTTATCGAAACTGCTATTCTTTGGCGATACGATAACGGCTGGACTCAAATAACAACTAAGCCAGATGATATAGTATTCATAGGTGCTGAACTGCCAGAATTGGGGCAAGCCAAAGAAAAAACACTATATGTTGACAAAACAAAAAAAGAAATATCTGTTTATGATAAGGCCGCGAATTCATATGTCGTGGTAGCGAACAAAACAGATGGTTCTGGTGGCTGGTCTATCGATACCGTCACAAATGATGATATTGATTCTCTTTTTAAATAGGAGGAAAATTTATGGCTGAAAAGAAGTATATTGATCTTACTGGTCTAGGTCATTATGATGAGAAGATTAAGGCTGTAATCGATTCTAAGGATGCGGCTACTCTTAAGTCTGCTAAGGACTACGCAGATAGTCTTGCTGGAAATTATGATGCCGCTGGCACTGCCGAAACTAAGGTTCAGGAGCTTGCCAATAGTCAGGTAAAGACCAATACCGCTGCTATCTCTAAGCTTAATGGCGATGCCAAGACAGAGGGTTCTGTTGCCAAGGCAGTTGCAGATGCTCAGGCTGGTCTTGAGACTAAGATTTCCGCCGCCGATTCTAAGGCCGCTGCTGCTCAGACTGCTGCTGACAATCTTAAGACCTATGTTGGCACTATCCCTGAAGGTGCGACTTCCAAGGATGTTGTGTCCTATGTAAACGAGAAGACATCAGGTATCGCAACTGATGCTTCTCTTACCGCTCTTACAAAGCGCGTAGACACGGCTGAGGGCAAGATTACGACTGCCGAGGGTAACATTACAACGCTTCAGGGCAGCGTTAATTCGGTCGAAGATAAGGTGACCACTCTTGTCGGTGAGGATGCTGGCAAGTCCGCCCGCACTATTGCGAATGAAGAGCTTACAAAGCAGCTAATTCCTGAGAGCGCTAAAGAAAGCCTTGACACGCTTCAGGAGATTGCCGCTTGGATTCAGAAGCACCCAGACGATGCTTCTGCTATGAACGCTGCGATTGACGCTCTTAAGGTAAAGGTTGGCGATATCCCAGAGGGTGCCACTGCTACCACCATTGTCGCATATATCAAGGAGCTTGTTGATGCTGAAAAGACTCGTGCAACTGGTGTAGAAAGTGGTCTTGATACTCGCGTGAAGGCTGTCGAAGCTAAGCTTGGCGATGGTGAGGGTTCTGTTGCAAAGCAGATTGAAGCTGCGGTAAAGGTTGAGACTGATGCTCGCATTGCTGCCGACTCTTCTCTTGATGGCAAGATTACCACGGCTAAGAGTGCCGCAGATAAGGCTCAGGGCGATGTTGACGCTCTAAAGGATGTCGTTGCTTCTAAGGCTGCTGCTTCTGATGTTACCGCTCTAACTACTCGTGTGACTGCTGCCGAGAAGGATATCGATGATCTTCAGGCTGCTATCGCGGCTGACGGCAAAGTTACCGCCGCAATCGCCGATGCTAAGAAGGCTGGTACTGACGCTCAGGCAACTGCTGATAAGAACAAGACTGACATTGCCACTCTTACCACGACTGTTGGTGGTCATACTACTACCCTAAGTTCTCAGGGCGACCGCATCTCTTCTCTTGAGACTAAGGTTGGCGATGGCTTCGTTGCCATTACAAACGAAGAGATTGACAATCTTTTTGCAGCCAAGCCAGCTGTATAATATAACGACAATAGAATAAGAGTTTTAAGTGGGGTGGGTGGAAGAGGGCGTATGCCAACCCCCCCCACCACCCTTCTACCCTGCCGTTTACCATACAATTGTCAGAATAATAACAATTGTAGGGTAATTATTTTTTATAAAAATTATTTCTCAACGTCTCTGTTTTTTATTAATAGATATCTAATGGAAAATAAAGACGTTGAGAAATCAACATATTGAAAGGAGTGGTCGCATGGCAGAAACAAAGTTTCTTGACAGCATCGGCTTAACTCATCTACTTGAGAAGATAAACGCGAAGTTTTCAAAGATAGGTCATAAACATACCAAGGCGGACATTACTGACTTCGCACATGACCACGATGGGAGATATTATACCGAAACCGAAATCGACACAAAGGTTTCCGCGCTAAACTCTGCGATTTCTGGTAAGGCTAATTCTTCTCATACTCACGCTGCCGCTGATATTACGTCTGTGAATGCTTCTGCCATTACTGGCACTATCGCAGCTGCCAACCTTCCCAGTTTCGTTGATGACGTTCTTGAGGGTTATTATAATGCTTCTGATAGCAAGTTCTATAAGAATTATGATGCTTCTGCAAAGACTTATAGCGGTGCCTATACTGGTGAGACTGGTAAGATTTATGTCAACCTAAATGACAATAAGACTTATCGTTGGAGCGGTTCTGCGTATGTGGTTATCTCTGAGACTATTGCGCTTGGCGAGACTTCTTCAACCGCATATCGTGGCGATCGCGGTAAGGCCGCTTATGACCACGCTGCCGCAAAGGGTTCTGCTTTTGCTTCTGGTCTTTATAAGATTACCACTAACGCACAGGGTCACGTAACTGCTGCTACCGCTGTCGGTAAGGGCGATATCACTGCTCTTGGTATCCCAGCTCAGGACACTGTATATACTCATCCGACATCTTCTGGCAATAAGCATATTCCCGCTGGCGGCTCTGCTGGTCAGTTCCTAAAGTGGTCTGCTGATGGTACTGCTGTTTGGGCTGCTGATAACAATACCACTTATGGCAATTTCAAGGGCGCTACCACTTCTGCCGCTGGTGGGTCTGGTCTAGTTCCCGCTCCCGCTACTGGTGCTGCCAATCGTTATCTCCGCAGTGATGGCACTTGGCAGGTTCCACCCGATAACAATACTTGGAACGCTCTGAAGGGCGCTACCGCTGATGCCGCTGGTTCTGCTGGTTATGTTGCCGCTCCCGCTAAGGGTCAGCAGGGCTATTTCCTACGCGGCGATGCTACTTGGTCTGCCATCTCGAAGGCAACCGTTGGACTTGGCAATGTAGACAACACTGCTGACTCTGCTAAGTCTGTTAAGTATGCGACCTCTGCTGGTAGCGCAGGTACAGCTACTAAGGCTTCCACTGCCGATTCAGCTACCAAGGCAACTCAGGATTCTGCTGGTCAGCAGATTAACACAACTTATATCAAGGGTCTTTCTGTAAGTGGTCGCACTGTTACCTATACTCGCGGTGACGGCACTACTGGTACAATCACCACTCAGGATACGAACACTACATATAATGCTCTTACCAATGATGAGATTGATGCCGCGTTTACCGAAGTATTCGGTTAATATATAAATTTAAAATGAATTATTAATTCATCAATGATTGTAGGGCTGATAATTTACGTGTGTTAAAAGATGTATTTTATCAGCTCTGTTTTTCATTTATAGAACTCCCTTTATGTTAGGAGGAACTATTATGGGTTATCTTGATAAAGATGGCTTAAGTCGAGCTTTTACAAAGCTTAAGACACTTATTGATAAAAAGGCAGATGTTGGACACACGCATCCATACGCAGGGTCTTCTTCTGCTGGCGGCTCCGCAAATAGCGCCGTAAAGCTTGATTCATCTGCTGGTGGCGCGAATCATCCTGTTTATTTTTCTAGCGGTAAGCCAGTGGCAATTTCATATACTATAGGTAAATCTGTGCCTAGCAACGCTGTATTCACGGATACTACATATTCTGATGTAACTGCTTCAGCACATGGTCTTATGACTGCCGCCGATAAACAAAAGCTCGATGCTCTTGGCGGTATTATAACTATCACTAAATCTCTTAAGCTTACAACCTCTTGGATGGATACTGGCATTTCTGGCGATGCTCTCTCAACTGGTACTTATGTTGTTCAAGTTGGAGGATTATCTTCAGATGACGGCATTGGTACTTATATTGAAATTTGGTCTGGTGTTATGAGCTGGTATGCTAGTGCAACTAATAGTGGAAATGCAGAAGAAGTCTTGTTGCATAATGCTGGTCATGCTGATAATTCTGGCGAGATTTATTTACGTACAATTCGTACACGTACAGCTGGTAATAAGTATCTTAAGTTACAGATAGCTTCTAATATCGCCGCCACGAAAGCAGATAATGTTGTGTTTAAATTTAGAAAGCTTATATAGGAGGTGGTACTATGACATTAAGAATTAAAGATGTAATTGAGGGTAAAATCAGTAATGCCACACATGCAGATGCAGTACCTTGGAGCGGTGTCAGTGGTAAACCTTCTACATATACTCCATCGTCTCACACCCATGATGATAGATACTACACAGAATCAGAAGTAGATTCTAAGCTCAATGGAAAAGCAAGCTCATCGCATACGCATACAAAATCTCAAATTACAGATTTCCCCTCTTCTATGAAGAATCCTAATTCTTTGACAATTTCTTTAAACGGGACTTCTCAAGGTGCTTATGATGGTAGCGCAGCTAAGTCAATTAATGTAACGCCTTCTAGTATCGGCGCTGCCACAAGCGGTCACACTCATAATTACGCTGGCTCTTCTTCTGCTGGTGGCGCTGCTACAAAGGCAAATGGCATTGTTGTTTCCGATACAAGAAATGACAACTCAGCACCAAATGATGCCGCATTTGATAAAAATATGCTGACAGCTGATTTTAAATATGGTAGTAAAATTGGTTCTCCAACTGGATTCAATGGAACGTATTGCGGTGTTTTATCTCTTGCCCCTTGGAGTGAAACTTCTGGTGGTCATGGTTATCAGCTTGCTTTTGGATATGAAAAAGAAGGACATCCTCGTCTAGCTTTGCGTGGTTCAGATTTATCTGCTACCTCTTGGAATAGTTGGTATAAAGTTTATACTAGTGATGATAAACCTACCTTGTCTGAACTTGGTGCAGCCGCAGCAAGCCATTCTCACACGAAGTCTCAGATTACTGACTTTGCACATACGCATGACGATCGTTATTATACTGAATCTGAAATTGACACCAAACTATCTGGGAAAGCTGCAAGTTCACACAAACATGCCGCTGCCGACATTACCTCTGTCAATGCGTCTGCAATTACAGGTACAATTGCTGCTGCTAATTTACCTAGTTACGTAGATGATGTGCTTGAGTATGCTGGAACATCTAAATTCCCTTCAACTGGTGAAGCTGGTAAGATTTATACTGACACAACGACAAACAAGATTTACCGCTGGGGCGGGTCGTCTTATGTAGTTATTTCAGACACTATTGCCTTGGGTGAAACCAGCTCTACCGCCTACCGTGGCGATAGAGGTAAAACTGCTTATAATCATTCGCAGATTACAAGCGGAAACCCACATAAGGTAACTAAGTCCGATGTTGGTCTTGGCAGTGTTGACAATACTTCTGACGCAAATAAAAGTGTCAAGTACGCCAAAAGTGCAACGGCTAACAACCCGATAAAAACAACAGGTACGGGCGCTGCATATGCGGCAACTGTTGATGGCATTACGGCTCTTACTATTGGTGTTAAATTTACTATGGTGCCACATGTTACTAGTACCACTAGGGCACCAACTCTTAATGTGAACAGTCTTGGTGCTAAAAACATTAGAATGAGATTAACAAGCTCTACTACGGCTACAATTCAGCTTATAAGTGCTAGTTTCTTAACCGCCAATAAGCCCGTAAATGTTACGTATGACGGGACTTATTGGGTAATTGATGATTTTGCACAGCCTGACGTAAAAGCAGATATTACCATTGGCACTGCTGAACCAACTTCAAGTACGTCTGGAATTTTTTATATTCAGACAAATTAATAGACGTTATTCTGCTATAATATAGCAAAGTAAAAGTTCTTTTATTTAAGAGGAGGTGTAGAATTATGAAGATGTATTTAGGAGACGTACCAGTCAAGGCGTTATATATGCACACCGATACTGATGATGCCAATCTTGTTCCCTCGGATATGCATAGTGGCAAAACAGCATATGTTAAAGGCAGGAAAATTACTGGTACTGGCAAAGCGTTTGCGTATGCTATGTATGGCTCATGTTCGTCTAATGCAAGTATGCCAATCCCAGTATCGTCACTAAATACCATAGGGATAAGTTGCGCTTCGTATGCTGTTAAAATGACCGATGGAATTATAGACTTAGGAAAAAATAATTATACAACAGCAAGAGCAGTAGCAAATGTTACTATCGATGGAACAAATTACCCTATTACTGTTAAGATTGCAAGTAGCACACTTACCATTGCTTGCAGCAAAACAGTAACATTGCAAGTTCTATTTGGAAAGGATGACCATCAATGAGCGAGAGAAGATTGCAATACAATTACGCTGGAATTAATGTAGAAACTGGTCTTTGTCATAGTTGCATGACCTTTTCATATGAAATTAATGATCCAGCATGGATTAGAGTGCCAAAGGCTGATGATGAATATCTTGGCAAGTATTATCATGATGGATCTTGGTACGAGGATGCAGAATTCACTATTCCTTGGACTTTTAAAGGTTAATTAAAAACTAAATACATAACCTTATTAGGGGTGTGGGCATTTCGCTTACGCCCCTTTTTATTTTTTATTATATAAAAATAAAAATTTGGAGGTGAATATATGGCATTACCATACGTAACTGTTTCCGCCAGCGCAAACAATAGCACGACATTACCATACGTAACTGTTTCCGCCAGCGCAAACAATAGCACGATTTACGTAACTGGACACTTCGTCAACAATGGTTCAGCTTGGCAAGGTGGCTCAGGCTGTAGATTTACATTGAGCATTGATGGTATAGGCAATATCTACGACCAAAGACATACGTTTAGCGGCAACAGCTTTGACTTCTCTGCTTCTCGTGGAGTAGGCACTTCTTATAATAATCGTTCATATACAGTTCATGCTTGGTGGGACAGCTCAGGATTTTCGCATGGAACAGATTATGCAACGGCATATGTTACAGTTCCAGCCGTTGCGCGACCGACATACACAGTATCCTACAATGCCAATGGAGGTTCTGGCGCTCCAAGCAATCAGACCAAGCAGCATGATATCGCGCTAACACTCTCCTCTATTAGTCCAACAAGAGACGGATATGAATTTGCTGGTTGGGGTACGTCTGCCACTGATACTGGCGTTAAATATGCTGCTGGCGGACAATATACAGGAAATGCAAGCATCACACTGTATGCTATTTGGACTAATGTTGCAAAACTAACTATTAACTATAATGCCAATGGTGGTTCTGGTGCTCCTGTTAGCCAGACACATTTGATAAATACAACCTCTAAAATATCTGGTGCTAAGCCCACTAGAGACAAGTATGTGTTTTTAGGCTGGTCTACGAGCAGTTCTGCCACAAGTGCAACATATATCGCAGACGGACAGTACACAAACAACAGTTTTACCGATGGCGCTACCGTCACGTTGTACGCTGTGTGGCTGAAGAAGAGTCCGAGTATATATATAAATTCATCAGAACATAGTTTCAAATCGGTTTGGGTAAATGTGCCTTCTGGCAAGAGCCTTAAATCAATCTGGTTCAAGACTGGTTAGTTGATGGGAGGTAATTGAGTTGGCTGACGAAGTTGAATTAAGTGAAGTTGATTACAAGCTTAAATATACAGGCGAGGAAGTCGATAGTCTCCTTGCGTTTATAAAAGATTTTAAAAATATCTACAACAAGATGAAGCGCGTTCAGGCTGGATGTGAAGCTATCTCTACGACTACGGCTGGTACAGATGTGATTAAGGTTATAGATTTCAGCGTTGCCTTTAACGGTGTGCCGAATGTTATGCTCATACCTACTTTTCTAAATGATAAAACGGCTAAGGCAAAAGTTCTTAATATCACGTCTTCTAATTTCAAGGTTCAGGTAGTAGGAAATGATAACGATGCCACAACCAACTTGTATTGGATAGCTACTGAACAGTAAATCTTGTTTGATTATATATCAAAGTTTGAATGAAAGGAAGTAAAAATATGAGTTGGGTTAATCTTAATGATGTTTATGTAAATCAGACTGGCGGAACTATTGCTGGCGATCTATCTGTAAACGGCGCTTTGACGGTAAATGATGGTAAGGGAACGAACACCACATACAATGTTGCCAATGAAATTACAACGTTGCGGGATTCCGTATCCCAGATTAAATTATTGTGGAGCGGGTCTGTGTACGGCGGCGGCTCATTTGTCGTACCAGAGCTAAAAGAATATACATTTGTAGAAGTAGTTACTTCAAATGCTGATGAAAATCATTGGGGCGTATTGTGTTTTAATGACATGAATGCATTAAAGTCTACTGATGATGCATATTGCATGTGGGTGTACGCAGATATGCATGTTGCCGATGATTGCATAGTATCAATAAAGTCAAAATTGGAAATACAGAAAGACTTAAAGACTGTGAAGTTCGCAGATGGGTATGCGGTCAATATAATAAGAGAAAATACAACTGTTATTTCAACACAAAAGCTTCGCATCGTTGCTGTGTATGGCGTTAGATAGGCTGTATTATAGATACAACATTACAGATATTTTATTCACTCCATATGAGTTCATGCCGCCATAATATGATGCAATCAAATATAATTTCCCGTCTGTTTTTAATTCAATGTATACAGAGAATTGCGCTGAAAAATCTGCGTGTCCAATGGCATACAAATTTGTTTTAGGAGTATATTTTGACGGCAATGATATAGATGCGCTTTTATATCCATTGCCACTCGCAATCATCCACCCAGAAACCCTATCACATATGACTCTTATTGCATTTTGATTTGGAATATATACAACATTCATGCTGAATACCGACCCAGCGACATTAACCTGATAATCGCCAATTTTCTCTTGGGATACGGAATGCTATGACAAACGCACAGTTTTACTAGTTATTGTGTTTGCATCGTACACTCCAATCATATCCCTAGAGAAAAAAAGGGTGATATTGTCTTTTGATGTTTTAAACTGTATTTCAAAATTGCCGTTTGCATTGTGCCAAAAAGTTATTTTATCAACGCCAAAATTAAATCTAGAAGCAAGCCACTCAGCATTTTGGGCATTTTGGGATACGGAATACTAAGCTGTTCTAACCCACATATTAACATCTCCAAAGTCAGCAGTATAAAACCAAAACTTTTGCGCTGCTGAATCGTTATAACCATATATTTGTACATTTGTTCCATTTATGCCAGTATTGCCACTAACAATGTCAAATACAAGTCTAGACTGTGTACATATAGACCAGTCTGTTTTAGTCCATTTACCAGACAAACCAACTTCTGTCGGCGTTTTGCCATTTGCTAAGAATACAACAGAGTTTATTGTGTGGCATTGGGATACGGAATGCTATGATAGATTTACTTTTTTAAGAACACTTGCCTTTGGGTTAAATACACCCACGTAATCCTCTTTAAAGAAAAGGCATATATCAAAATCATTTCCAATAAACCATATCTCATAATTCCCATTTGCGTTTTTCCAAAACCTAACTTTGTCTATACCAAATTCAGTCATAGATATATGTTGGGATACGGAATGCTATAAACGAACAACAACATAATTAATTCTAATACTGTTAGAACCAGAACCATTTAATGTTTTAACCCATATCCCATCACCAGACCAATATCCAGCAGCAGATAAATACACACCATTGGCATTTCCGTCTCCATTCATAACTAATACGCAGTCATACGTATGAGTACCAAATTCGCCACCAAATAATGTTGAAAATTCGGTTAACGAAAACACTTTTAACTGTCCAGCAGTACCCCAGCTATTTACGACCTTGGTGCCGACATATATTTTTGGGTTCTTAGATATTTGGGATACGGAATTCCGTATCCCAAGTTAATAAATTATATAGTTCAAATGCATGGTATATTGCTGTTATGTCTGGGTTCATTTGCATATATGCTTTAGATGTAACAACGAGCAATGGAGGTTGGGATAAGTCTACTTGCCCATATATACTTCCTGAAGAATATTGTCCGTCAATAAGTACGACCGCACCTGTTGTCACAGGAAACGGCGGCAGTTGGACTGGATATATATCTGTAAGCACGGCTGGCAAAATTGTTCTTGGTAATTATGGAAATAGCGGGTCGGGTGACAAAAGGCGCGGCTTTTTGATGTATCCAATTAGCATGTAGCATTCCGTATCCCTGACAACAGACGCATGTAAAGGAGCTAATGGCTGGGTTGTACAAACTGGCGCAATCACACGCACAGAAAATTGTGTAACCATGTGGGTCGATGTTGTTGCTGGAAATAGCGCAAATAAGAATGTAAATGTAACGTTTGCAACAATGCCATCTTCTTTCGCGCCTAAAACATATGATATTGAACTTCCAGTATTGGGATTCACCACAACTTCTTATCCGATTAGTTTTTGGGTAAAAATCACTACAAGCGGAGAAATCAAAATCAAACAATATGTACTACCGTCTAACACAGTTCTTGGTCAAATCAAATGTTGTTGTACATATCTAAAAATTTAAGGCATTCCGTATCCCAAATCAGCAATAGAGTATTGCTTTGGAGCGGAACGGCTGGCAAAGGCGTAAAGATTACGATTAACAGTAAGTATTCATTTAAAGAATTTAAATCATTTTATTGTCTTACAAGCGCCGATAAAACAATTGGGTTGCCGCTTGTAAGAAACTTTGACATACAAGAAGACCAACACTTGCACGGTATCACTGGATGGGATGACGGCACAGCAACATGGACGCTTGCTGGGCTGATTAAAATAAATACGGAGACAACTGCTACTATTACGTCTATATCAAAACACAAGATTGACGGCGGTGGCGGTACAGTTGGCAGCTTACTTAAACTGTGGGGATATTACTAATCGTTACTTCCACAATCCTTTGACGTTATATTGTATAAACGCCACTGTAGTGGTGTTGTTATCTGTTATATCTTGTTTTATTACATATACTCCCGTATCTATTAAACTAATAGAAGCGCCAGTACCAGACAATATGAAAACACCCTTTTGTCCAGAACTATATATTGCAGAAGCACTTTTATATAATAGGCTAGTCAAACGAAATGGGAAGTTAATAGCTGGGGCGGTAACAGAGCCAGTTCCACGTAATTCTTTTCCTCCCCAAAATTCTGCCAAACCGCTGTTCCACTTACGATAAAACCAGATATCAGACGTTCCTTGTGCGACAATATAGTCTTGGGATACGGAATACTATTTACTATATAGTCCAGTAAACAAAACCACCAATTGACGTTGCTACATTCGTTTGAATACCGCTGTATAGATAGAATTTTCTATCAGATGAATCTCTTTGTGGTATCCATATGCCAGCAGTGTTGTTCGATTGTCTCATATATAAAGGACAATATAATGGTTCGCATGTGGGCAAGTATTCGTTTGGTAATTCGTTTGGCACGGCATATCCAGTTGTAAAACCATATAGGCCACATACCATTAAGCAACATGTATTTAATGTAGCTCTATATTTTATAAGGCCATTATATCCAGTATAAAGCTTTATCCATCCAGTATCTTGGGATACGGAATGCTATTCAACAACGAAGCAGAGAAAACCAGAAAAGTATCTGGGATCGTTTTTGTTGCACCATGTTGTCACCTCACCAGCACTGTTAACTAATATTTGACCAGATGTATCTGTTCCCCTTATATATCCAAAGCCGACCATATCGTTTTGTGGCCTATACCCTTCTGGCAACACGCCTTTAGTTCCCATTGACGGCATATCGTTCATAAACACACATACTAAATGCCCGATGCGTGTATATGCGCAATAAGTGCCACTTGCGATACTTCCTTGTAAACATGTAAACCCAGTTGGGGATACGGAATCCCCAGTTAGCTTATAGCCATTATTTTAGACTTCCTTGCTTTGTCGAATATCAGCTTCTCAACAGCCGCCTGAGCTTCTTGGCAAATGGTTTTGCGAGGAACAATATAGTGATTATATGCTGTGCTAATCTCTGTATGACCAAGCATCATGGCAACAGTTTCGATGCCAACGCCTGCTTCAATTGCAAGGGTAGCCCACGTATGACGCATGTTAGTCATAGATACATATGGTACACCCATCTTCTTACACTGTGACTTGATAGCACGAGCCGCTTTATCGGGAGAAACATCGCCAATAAGAAGCCCATGCCCCTTAATCTGCTTTAGGCGCTGACGTGCAAACTTAGGCAGATAGCAAGACCTAGTAGACTTCTCTGTCTTAGTTTTTACTGTGATGATTTGACCGTTCACGTATTGACGAGACTTGCTGATACGTACCTCGCCAGTCTTAAGATTGATATCAGACCATTCGAGAGCGCAAGCTTCGCCACGGCGCAAACCAAGAGTTACGGCGCAGATAGTTACAGCTTCAGCCCAATGACCCCACATGCCGCGAAGCATCTCTGATACCTCTTGTGCGTCTAAAACATCTGGACGATAAGGTTTGGGGTGGTTTACTTCTATGTATGCGGTTGGATCGATAATATGTAGGCGCTTCTTGCGAATCCACCAACGGATGATTTGGCGAATACATTTAAACGCTTTCTCTCCTGCGCCAGATTTTTCAAATGAGTCTACCCACTCCTGCAAATCATCAGGGCAGATATCTTCAATCTCACATTCGCCCCATCGCGGAAGTACATGAAGGCGCATTGATGAGTCGTACCCAGCTACAGTAGATGCCGCCCTCTTCTGTGTTTTCTCGGGTAAATAATGCTGTTCATAGATGTCGATAAGTTTCATTCTTTAAGTCCTTTCATTGAAAAAATCCCACGCAATTTAACTCGAAATGAGTATATAACTTGCGTGGGATTTTTTCAATGGTGCATATAAATTTATTTATATATAAATTAAAAGTTCTACAATTTTGAATATTAGAAAACACATTTTATGTTACAATATTAACCATATTTATAAACTCTAATGACCAAGGAGGTATGTCTATGTACGAAGTGCCTTGTTTAAATCTTAACGGAGACACAATTAACAGATTCTATCAATGGGACATAGACCAGAAGATAGTTATCGACCTTAATGGATGCGATGAAAGATATCTTCAGAATCCACCTGAAGTACATTTCTCTAATTCAAGTAGAAAAGAAGCGTTGGTTGTTCGCTCTACTGTAAAATATAGTGGCGATGATGTAGCCGTTCAAGATGACAGCGTGGCAACAATGCACGCAGGAGATATCATTATTGCCGACATTCCTAATATTCTGTTACAAGAGCCTTATCCCCTACTTGTCTATGTATATTTAACTGATGCAGATGATTCGTCTTCTCAGAAAACAATTCTATATAGCGAGATCCCTGTTCGTAAACGTGCAAAGCCAAGCGATTATCTCTACGTTGAGAATATTACTCGCATTACTGCCGAGATGATTAAAAAAGAAATTGAAGCTAGCACCGAGACGGCTAGAACAAATGCCATTAACGAGATTAATAATGTTAAAACAAAGTCTGTAGCTACTGTTACAGATACAAGAGATACTGCTGTAAATACCATAACACAGACTAAGACAAACGCCGTTAGTACTGTTGATGAAGCTAAAGAAGGCTTTATCGCCACTGGCAACGGACTTGTTAATACCGCCACTGAGATTAAGAATAATACTCAGAAGACATATGATAATGCCGTTTCTGTTGCAAATAAGACTCAGCAGACTATTGAGACAAACATAAACACGCTCATCACAAAGAACGGCGTGTATCTTAAGACTGTTAACGATGGAAACGGCAATGCAAATCTTGCCATTCTCGTAAACCAATCATAAAGGAGGTGCGATGATATGTCAACTGCCTATCATGTTGAAACTATCGAGCGCATCACCGAGCAGATGTTAACAGAAGAAGTAGTCAGCGATGTAAACAAGATAATGTGGGACGCAGACACGCAGATTAAAAAGATTAAAACTGATGCTGTTAATGAGATTGAAAAAATTACTCCCGAAGCTGTCAATACAATCAACAAAATTGAACAAGATGCTTTAAAGTATATTGCCAGTGAAAAGCGGGATATGATTTTCACTTTGGGTGAGAATGATGCCGATGGTAATCCAGCAGTAAGGGGCAAACTGCGCAAAATTGATACTGATACTGCTGCGATATATAATAAGCTTCTTGATGTCGCTCCTAATACAGAAGCAAAGATACAGCAAAATATAAGAATTATGATTGTTAACGATGGTTATGCCATTGAGCTTGTAAACGATGGCAGTGGAAACGTTGCCGTTAATTTAGCAAGGAGGTCTGTATAAAATATGGATGGAAATAAGATAATGAAATCCCTTGGCGGTCTTGAGGTGTATGACGAAGCTTGCAGACAGCGCGTTGTAGGTATTACAAGTGCTGGCACTGGTGCCGCATATACTGCTACCGTTAAGGCAATTGAAGTTCTTTCTGTTGGTGCTAACTTTGTTATGGTGCCACATGTTACTAGTACTACTACTGCGCCAACATTAAATGTCAATGGTCTTGGTGCTAAGAATATCAGGATGCGTATTTCTAGCTCTCCTAAATCTACTATTCAATTGCCAAGCGAAGATTTCCTTACAAACGGCAAGCCAGTAAGACTTATATATGACGGTCAATATTGGATTGTTGATGATATGGTTCAGCCTAATGCCAATGGCCTATATGGTACTGTTCCCATGACTTCTGGTGGCACTGGCGGCACAACCGTTGCAGAAGCTAGAAAGAATCTTGGTCTTGGCGAGACAGACGGCGCTTTGCCAATTGAAAATGGCGGTACTGGTTGTACCACTCTCGCAGCCGCTAAGAAGTTGTTTAGCGTAGCAGATGATACTGGTGTCATTCCAGTATCGAGCGGTGGTACTGGTGCCAAGACTGCTGATGATGCTAGAACAAAACTCGGTATTACGCCTGCTAATATTGGCGCTGCAACAAGTTCGCATAAGCATAGCGTAAACGATATTACAAGTGGTACATTGCCTATCTCGCATGGCGGTACTGGTGCTTCTGATGCTGCTACTGCAAGAACCAATCTTGAAATCACATTAAATAATCTTGGTATTACATGGGGAAGTGAACCAGCTGAATCAAAAGGAAAGTCGAATACCATATATATCCAAATTAATTAATGTCTTGGAGGTGGTTATATGGCAGAAGCTTATTCTGATTGGGTAACTAGTTATGTATACGGCACGAACAAGCACAGATGTCGTATTACATATAGTACATCAAGCAGCGCAACAGAATACACGGTGTCAGCATATACGCAAATTCAATCAGACAAAAGTCATAATATTCAATACAATGGTGTAACGGTCACGACAAATGTTGGCGGAAGTAGCAAATCTACAAACACTGGATTTTATGATGACACATGGTATCCGCAAAATACCAGTGACACTTATGCAAGCAAGACTGTTAAAAGAACCAAATCAGACCAGACCATTAATGTGTCTGGCTCGTATTCTGGTGGCGGATTTTCTGGTAGTAAATCGTTTGCTATAACCGTTCCAAAGCTCGCATCATATACGGTTTCATATAATGCAAATGGTGGTTCTGGTGCTCCTAGCTCACAAACAAAATGGTACAATGAAACGCTTAAGTTATCTGACGTTGTTCCAACAAGAGAAAGATATGAGTTTTTAGGTTGGGCTACTTCACAAAACGGAGATGTTTTATATTCTGCTGGTTCAAATTATACGTCTAATTCTGGTATAACCCTATACGCGGTATGGAAATTAAAAGCGTCTGTTGTTACCATATATGACAAGAATGGTGACGCGCATAAAGGCACTGTACATTTTTATGACAATAATGGAGAGCTGCATTATGCTATTATCACAGTATATGATGAAAATGGCAAAGCTCATAATGTGGTATAATATACATGACATAAGTTAGGCTGCGTTCTAAGGAGAACATTATGGCTGAAACATCAGAACAATCTTTTATTGGCACAATGTCAACCAATGAGATTTGGAGGGGCAATGATACAAGTCGGTGTCTAACTGACGATCTAGATGCTATGGACACAATTCATGAGTCTTTGTCAAACACTTATGCCGCGAAGAATCATACGCACTCTGGATATGCTGCTAAAAACCACACTCACAGTTATCTGCCTTTAAGCGGTGGCACACTCACAGGAAATGTCACAACAAGTAAAGATATTAATATGGGTGTAGAAGCGGCTATACAAGGCAAGACCGCAAATGGAACTTTAAAGAACGTATTTGTTCCCGTGTCTGCTGCTGGCAATACAGCAATTGGATATGACAATTATCAAAAGTCTGACGGAGCAACTAATCTATACGGGAACTCTGTTCGTATTTGGAGTAAAACCGCTGGACTTTCTGGTTCTAATTATGGTGAGAATAAGGTTCTGTGGAGCGGTGCCTTATACGTAAAAGAGGATACTACTATTGCCCTTTCTGGCAATGTGTCTGCGCAACCTCATGGCATTTCTCTAATATTCAGTGCATATGACGTTGACAATGCATCTCCTGTTAATTCTAGCTGGAACTCTTTCTTTGTTCCTAAATATGCTGTAGCAAATGATAACGGCGGTGGGTTCTCATTCATACTTGAGCGTGCTGGAAAGTTCTACAAGAAGTATCTTTATATTAATAATAATGAGATAAAAGGCAATGCTGTAAATAACAACTCAGCCCTTTCTCTTCATGGTCAAACAGTTGACAACAGAAACATGGTTCTTCGTTACGTAATCGGTGTTTAAATAATTCAGGGAAACAGATTAATTTCTGTTTCCCTTTTTTTTACGATTTTTGGTTGCCTTCTTTTTCAATAATGTATTTTAAATCACTGCAAATAGATTGTATTTCCTTTTGAACACTTTCTAATCTAGCCAGAATCTTTATTATTGAATCTTGTTGTAATGCCATTGTGAACAACTCCTTTTAGATATTAAAAAAGAGGTTCAATTAAGAACCTCAGTGAGTGTAAGGTATTGTATGTTTAAGCCTAGTTGCGTAGACTTAGCTGAAGGAAATGGACGATAGTGTTTAAGCAAATCCATAAGCAAATATGACTCAAATACATACAACATTAATATAAGGTATTGCTTAATTTAAGCAAATATAGGAAATCCCAAACCCTTTGTCTATCAAGGAGTCATAATTACTTACTCGTTGTTATCTCCTAGAACTCCAAATGCAAAGCCCTTATATATATTACTTTATTTACATAGCGTTTGCAAGCTTGTTTAGAAATTTTACGCAAACGATACGCAACTGCTTTAAAACGTAAAAAATAAATTTGCTTAAATTTCTACGCAAATTGAATCTCTACGCAAATACGCAAATAATGAATATAAAAAAAAGACTCCCATTATAATAGGAAGTCTTCTGCTTTTGCCACTTCTTCATTCAGTTTTGTCTCTAACAAGTGGGTATATTTCAAAGTGGTAGCATAACTAGTATGCCCCATGATTCTTTGTATAAACACTGGATCTAATTTCTTTTCAAAACACCTAGTAGCAAACGTATGTCTAAACGCATGTGGATAGATGTGTTCCATTTTTTCTGGCGCTCTGCCTTCTATTGCCGCATTATATTCTTCTTTTTCGTTGATGTTCTTCAATACCTTTTCAATGTTATGGGACAATGCATATCTTGTTACTGGCGAGCCAAGTGTTGTCGTAAAAACTAAATCGCCTAACTCTGGTCGCAATCTCCATCTACTTCCAAGCTTTGCTTTGTATTGGTCTTGTTTTACCTTCCAAATTTTAAATAGTTCTCCTACATTCCCGAAGAATGGAATAGTTCTGTAGCTATTGCTCGTCTTTGGTGTTGTAAGGTACTCCATTTTCTTACCATCAACATAACCAATGCTCAGGCTTCTTTGTATCCTGATTGTTTTGTTTTGCCAGTTTATATCTTGCCATTGAAGACCGCTGAATTCGCCTATTCTCATGCCAGTAAGTAATAAGATTTGGTAAGCTTCATTATAATACTCATGTTCTATTTCATCTAAAAACATCTTCATTTCACGAGAACTCAAAACCCTACGTTCTTGAACAGCTTCATTCTCGTCTTTTATTGCTATATTAATACACGGGTTAGACTTAATGATTTGATTCATAACCGCTATATCCAAACACTCTCTGAGTACACCAAGTGCTTCTCTCAGCGTTCTTGCTTTGAATTTACTAAGCAATTCGTTTGTTGTATCTTGCATATTCATATGAGATATATTCTCTATCTTTTTATCTCCTATTGCGGCAATATATGTGTTAGATACTTTTCTATGATATGCCTTTTTAGACACTTCCGACTTCAATGCTGGTTCTTTGTATTTTTCAAACCACTCTTCAAACCATTCAGACAGTGTAAGGTTTGGTCTAATATTCTTTTCGTCTCTTAGAATCTTAATTTTTTCTTCTTCAAAACGTTTCTTTAATGTTGGTAGATGCATATCGTATAAGCAAATTTTTGTACCATTAATCATTGCACGCGCTTCAAAACGTTTATCTTTTCGTTGACTGTATCCGCGCCCCAAGTCTTTGCCTTTAAGGTCTTTCCCCATGATGCTAACACACCTTTATAATATATTTTTACAACAATATTGTATCTTTGTTTTACGTAAATTACAAAAGATAAGTTCTATAAAGAATATTTGCACAAAAATGGGGCTTGTTATAGCCCCACAGCATATATATTTAGTTGTCAAGTAGATTATACTTTTTGCAAATTTCTTCTTTTAGTTCAAGGTCTGATTTAGAATCGAGATAGGCATATTCTTTCATATACCAGTCAGACTTATCCATATCTTCCTTGCCACCCTTATCAAATGCACGCTTGCGATATTTATGTGCGTTTAACTTGCAGAAAGACATCGTTTCCATAGCACCGTATAGAAGAATCATTTCATCGATACACTCAATGCCATGCTCGTAATGAGCGGGGTGGTTAACGGCATCATGCTCTTCGTTATTCTCTTCGTCTCCAAACGCCTTTTTAATAGCGTTATTGCTGTTCATGCTGTTTACAAACGTAATAACCTTTGTAAGCTCAACTGCGTCACCGCTAATAAGGAGACTGCCCATATCATTCTTATCATAACGAACCGTAGCCATCATATCACTCGTCCTCTCCTGTAATAAGCTGCGAATACGGAAGTGATTTAATCCAGTCACAGAGCGTATGCCACTCATTAAGCCTATGATTCTTACGAGACTTATACATATTTGCAAGAACCTCATAGTTTAGCATGACGGTACGTTTCTGGTTATATGAACTGGGTAGAAGCTGAATCATCTGCCACCAATACCTCTTATCCTTGGTTTCGTTGTATAGCTCACGATAGACGTTAAGGTGACATACGATGAAGTCTAGCAAGTTTTCTGAACTCCTAGTCGTATCAACCCAACCTTCCTCGTGGATTGGCTCACCATAGATTTCATTTGATAGATGCTCATGGCTAAAATCATCAACTGTAAACTCTTTAGCTTGAATCTTATGCATGGTGCTGCATGAATTTGCTACGGTGCCTACCTTATATGTGTCGTATTCTTTCCACCAGTATAGCGGAGCTGTGATATCACAATACACCGCAATCATGCGTAGATATTTGCGATGGTCTATGCCAGCATTGCGAAGACGCTTCATAAGCCCTAGGTCGTTATCGCCGACTTCAAATACGCCCTTATATGAATCTCCACCATAATACTTATATTCGCTGTCGCTCTTAGCCCAAGAGTTCATGGGGTTGCGCATACCACGAATAGCGGGTTCCAATCCACATATCTCGGTCTTTTCAATTTTCAGCATATATCCTCCTAGAACTTTATATGAAGTGCCAAAAGACTAATATCTTTATATGTCTTTTGGCACTATTATAACATATGTATTTATTTGTTTAGATAAGAATCAATGGCAATCTCTAAGAACTTTAGGTAGTCTTCCCAAAGACCACGCTTATAGATATAGCCCTTGACATCGCGTGTAAGACACAAAGACTTCATATCTTGCCTGTAGTCAAACAACTTGCGCTTACCCTTCGGCCTTAGTTTCTTCGCTAGAACTTCATTGAGAAATCTATCATTAAACTTCTTAATGACGATATAGTTGTCTAGCTTTGAAACTAGACTTTTATAACGAGCAAGCTCATTTTCGGGTATATCTACCTGCGCTTTTGGTAGGTTCTTTGACGAGAATGGGCTAGTTTTCGCACCACTAGTCTTAGGCTTCATTAAAGAAGCAACTTGATCCATATCAGAAGCGTTGAACTTAAATACTACCTCTTCATCTGACTCATCACAGTCAAAAACATTTACACCATTCTTCTTTAGGGCTTTGACCACATTATGACCACGTTGAATAGATGGGATGTAAGCAATTAGTTTAGACCTGCCATAATGCCAAATTCTTGAATTGTAATAACATGGGATATATACGTTATCTTCGTCAATCTTACCATTGCAATCACGACAGAAATCATTTGTTGCATTATTGATAACAGGTAAAATACGATATACAGATTTATAATGATTAACTAAATAACCACTCATTAAACCACCCCTTACAGATAATCACCGATAGACCATCCGCTTAATACACCGTTGCCAATAAGATACATCATAAACATATCCACAGATTCTTTAACCTCAAGAGCTGGTGCAAACTTTGGATTACGCTCAAGCATACTCTGATAATCATATGGCTGAAGAAACTCTTCGTCCAATACGTCAATTTTTAAATCTTCTGGCTTATCTTTTGGAATTGTGACATTGAATGTTATTGTCGGATATTTATGTACATGCTTGCATAGATACCATGATGAAGCACCTAAATCATAAAACCCGAGTCTATTCATTTCATCATCGGAGAGAATATGCGCTTTTATATTTGCATTCAATCCATTTTTATTAATAGGTACTTTGCGAAACATGCAACGCGCCTTTCCAATTGATCTAAAACATTCACATGCATTTAAATCTTTATCAATGTCATCATACTTGACTTCACAGGGAATCGCCCAGTCATTCCAACCAAGATAATGCTTGCATACATCACATGTATACTTACTTTGCATCTGTTGACCCCAGACCACCATTGCGCACAGCCGTGGTGTTATCGTCTATGGTGATACCAAAGGGAAGGAAAATGCCCTGACAGAAAGCATCGCCCTTGTTGATGCGAATCTCCTTGGCTAGACAACTGTTATTTGTCAACTTTACAAAAATATTGCCTTCATTATCAGAGTCAAAGTAATCGCCATCAATAATAGATACAGTGTTTGCCATTGACAAACCGTATTTGAAACCAAGTCCGCTACGAGGGAATCCCATCAGAACCCAGCCGTCATACATCTCACAGCGAATACCAGTCGGAATCTTAATGGAGTCGTTAGGCTCAAGAACAAAGCTCATAGGAGAAAAGAAATCATAACCTGCGCTCTGAGCTGTGGCACGCTTAGGAAGCTTAATACCATTGTAGATATTGCGAAGATGCTTCTCAAGCTTGTCGTTATCAGTCTCGTCCTTTAGAGCATCAAAAGTGTCAAGCCAATCATCATGAAATCTGTTGAAAGACACCTTAGAAAAATTTGCCATGCGCTGCATATAAATCACCTTTCTTTGTTATCGCATATAACGTTAATTATTATACAATACAATCTTATTTGTTGCTATAGTTTTTTGAACATTTATTACACGCTGATTTGAACTTCCACACCACTTTAAAGATATGTCGTTAAGCTCGTCAACGTATCTACCATCGACAACAACATCGCACATAGAAACAATGTTCTTTCGAGCTGTCTTAACTTTAACAGTCTTAAAGAAGTCTAATGGGTTTAAATCATTTAACATAGCTGGCTTAAAGATTTGTTCCCATGTAAATCCAGTATACAGCCAGATTTTCTTGTCTGGAAACTTAGCTTTAATGTCTTTGATGAGAGAAAGAACATCGTATACATTTTCAGGCTCAAGCGGCTCTCCACCAAGGATGGTTACTCTGGCAACAAACGACTGCGCAACAAGCTTAAGAAACTCTTCTTTAGTCTGCTTAGTCCACTTTTTACCGCCAGAAAAACCCCATGTTTCACTGTTAAAACAGTTTTTACAATGGGCGCGGCACCCTTGTACAAAAAGAGAAACGCCGATGCCGCTGCCATTCGAAATATCCATCTTGCGAATTAATGCATACCTAATTTTAATCACCATCTTCCGCTGGCATATCGTCTACATGAAGGACGCGCTCTTTAATCTCCTGAGTACGTCCAGCATTCCAGAAATTACTTCCAATGTCCTTACTACCCTCGGTTTCCCGATATTTATTAGGGGAGTAGACTATACAATCTAATCATTACCAATACGTTAAAGCCCACTTATGAAACGACCAGTTTCTTCATCTCGTTTTAAATTACCAAGCGATACTGCATAGCCAACATTTTCTTTTGTGGTACACCACTCTAGATTCTCTGCCCTATTGTCATCTCTTTGGCAATTTTTATGATTAACCACATTTTTATTATCTGGATTCGGAATAAAGTATTTCGCAACTAACCTATGAACATATAAGTCTTTGCGTTTCCCAGTTGACATCTGCCTACAACATATTCTCATATATCCATTTTTTGTTGGCCTTGGATTTATTTCGTATAATTCTGTGGTTTTGTCGTTCCTTCTTCTATTTCCCTTACCTAAATTACAATATACCTTTCCGTCATCAGAAATAAAGTATTCATCAAAATCTTCTATTGGCTTCATCATGCGCATCACCCCATTGGAGGTAATGATTAGTCGGTATTATAGTCGTTGAAGGTTTCTCCTGTTTAGGAAACTTCCCTGCGTTTGATTACCCAATTCTTAACGATGTTACCATACCAAGTCCGTTACTACTCGCCGCAATTATATTACTATAATTGTTTGGTTGTTAAGACTCTAAGGGCTTCCCCGCAATTTAACCGATTTAACGTGGACTACATTTTACTTCAATCCACATGTTCTACGTGCCACGCTCATTTTATCATGGTCGCGGTTGCCACAGTTGGGGCATTCCCAAACAAGCTCGCCAGTATCCTTATCCTCTACAATAAGGATCTCCTTGTCCCAACCGCACACCATACAATAATCGCTCTTTGTATTCAGCTCAGCATACATAATATTGTCATAGATAAACTGAATAATCTGAATCACTGCATCGATATTGTTTGTTAGATTTGGCACCTCAACATAGCTAATGGCACCGCCCTGAGAAAGCTTCTGGAACTTAGACTCGATAGCAAGCTTGCTAAACGCATCGATTTGTTCAGTAACATTAACATGATAAGAGTTGGTAATATAATCCTTATCAGTGATACCCTCGATTACACCAAAGCGCTTCTTTAAACACTTTGCAAATTTGTATGTGGTAGATTCAATTGGGCTACCGTATGGACTGTAATCAATGTTCTCTGCTTCCTTCCATTGATTGCACTTATCGGTAAGAGCCTGCATTACCTCAAGTCCAAACTTCTCACCAATATCACCATCTGTATGGCTATGACCAGTCATATACTTTACACACTCATAAAGACCAGCGTATCCAAGTGAAATTGTTGAATATCCATTGTAAAGAAGCTTGTCAATCTTTTCACCCTTGTCCAAGCGAGCAAAAGCGCCATGCTGCCAAAGGATAGGTGCTACATCAGATGGAGTACCCATGAGCCTATTATGACGTGCCTGTAGCGCCTTGTGACAAAGTTCAGTGCGCTCATCAAAAAGCTTCCAGAACTTATCAAAGTCGCCGCCAGACGATAGTGCAACATCAGGAAGGTTGATTGTCACAACACCTTGATTTAGGCGACCATAATACTTCGGCTTGCCATCATAGTTCTTAGCCTTTGCAATGTTATCATATCCATTACCACTACGGTCTGGGGTAAGGAACGAGCGGCACCCCATACAAGGATAACAATCCCCATTTCCAACCTCTTCGCCCTTAGATAGCTTATATTCCTTCATCTTCTTTTCAGAAATATAATCAGGCACCATACGCTTTGCGGTACACTTGGCAGCAAGCTTAGTGAGATAGAAATACTTATCGCCCTCATGGATATTATCATCCTCAAGGACATAAAGCAGCTTCGGGAATGCAGGCGTTACCCATACGCCCTTCTCATTCTTAACGCCCTGAATGCGCTGATTAAGAACCTCTTCAATAACTAGAGCAAGGTCGTTCTTAGTCTGCTCATCTTTTGCTTCGTTGAGATACATGTTTACAGAAAGGAATGGAGCTTGCCCATTAGTAGTCATGAGTGTTACAACTTGATACTGAATGGTCTGAACGCCGCGCCTAATCTCATCCTTTACCATAGACTCGACAATATCATTATAATTAGCAATCTCGTCATCTGTCTTAGGCTCATGTCCGACAAACTCAACATATGTATCCATCGCCTGCTTCTTAATCTTCTGTCGGCTCACGTCAACAAAAGGAGCAAGATGTGTAAGGCTAATTGTCTGTCCACCATACTGACTTGATGCAACCTGAGCAATAATCTGAGTGGCGATATTGCAAGCGGTGGCAAAGCTATGCGGCTTCTCAATCATAACATTAGAGATAACAGTGCCATTCTGAAGCATGTCTTCTAGGTTAATTAGGCAGCAATTACTGAGAGCATTCTGTCCAAAATAATCAATGTCATGAAAATGAATAATGCCAGCTTCATGAGCTTCAACAACATCCTCTGGTAGCAAAAAGCGCTTGGAGATATCTTCACTTACAACGCCAGCCATATAATCTCGCTGAGTGGTGACAAGACTAGCATTCTTATTTGAGTTTTCGTTATTCCAATAATCACTGTCTCCGCTTAGCAGCTCCATAATTGTTTCATCTGTTGTATTGACCTCACGAATAATCTTACGCTTATAACGGTACTCAACGTAATGAGAAGCCACATCTTTGCGCGAGGTTGACATAAGCTTGTTCACAACCATGTCTTGAATATCCTCAACGGACATTTTCTCTTTCTTGATATTTGCGATTTCATTTGAAATCTTATTTGCAATTTTATTTGCGTCCTCGGTAACATCGCCATCGACTTCAATAAATGCTTTCTTAATAGCGTTTGAAATCTTGTTCTTGTCAAAAGCGTCTTCTCGTCCATTTCGCTTAATAACAAACATCATACGCATTACCTCCTAATTAAAGCATATAACTTTATTTGATACAATTAAATATTATACAGCATTTAGCCACTAATATACATAAGAATATAAATTAATATTCAAAAATATTTCTGTTGTATACCTTGATAGTTTTAATGGGACTGTCCCAATCTTTTAAACAGTAAGACATGTCACCGTGGAACTTAATATCCTCATTCAGCGCATCTGAATCAACGATAAATTCACTCATACATCCATTGTGCTTTGTGATGATATTATCTGAATCGGTATCTACATCAGCCTTTTGATCTCCCAAAATACACGGGATAACAGTACCATTTTCAAGTATAATATCAAAATACTGACCAACATCAGATGTAAAATATGTACCGATAGCCACGATATATCTGCTATCAGCCATCCTAATACCGTATTCGCCAGTCTCGGCATAATGCTGTTGTAGCCTGTACTGTTTAGAATCGGTATTAGTTATCGTTCTATAATCCATAAAAGATTTAAATCCACTATTCTTAGGAGCATCATAAGTCTCGTAGCTTACATACTTTGCAGTTAAATCAGCGTATTCATCATCAGACTCTTCTGCTTTCTCTTTGTCTTTAATAATTACAACACTTGTATCATCGCTATCCTTGCCATCATTGTCACTATGAACTGGTTGAAATACGAAGTACAAAATACTAAATAAAAGAACCGCAAATATACCCAACATACCAATAGACACTAGAATATCTTTATTCTTCAATCCAATCACCTCTTTGCATATAACATTAGGAGTTTGCAGTATATATAATACCACAAACTCCTATTAATATTATGCAGATTTTGTGTCACGTAGACGCAACATTTTCTGCATAAACGTTCGCCTTGACAAGTTGGCCTTCTTTTTAACTGCAATATTAACAGCATCTACGGAGCCTAAATGATAACAACGAGACGTTGTACGTGTTAAAGCTACATATACCAAGTTGCTATTGAGCATGAAGATATCGCTCTTAGAAGTACATACGATTACATTCTTAATGCCAGAACCCTGTGACTTGTGTATTGTCGAAGCATAACCGAGTCCAACCGTTGTCATAACTTCTTTCCCGTATTTAACAATGGTGCCATCGAAATCAAGAACAACATACGAGGGACATGCGTATAAAATCTTTGCAGTCTCTCCATTTGCAATAAATGCAGTCTCATATTCTTCACCATTGACACTCTCTTTGCCGTTCTCGTCACATATGACGGCTTTATAGTTGTTTTGTTTTTGCATAACTATGTCATCGTCATAATATAATACATCTCCGACCTTCATGCAGCGCTTAGATCCGAAATTTTTATTAACTTCTTTTTGAACCATATTATTAAGCGTATTTACACCACATTCACCTACATTTTTTGCGGTAATGATTTGAATATCTTCAATGCGCTCGCCGCTGTTTAATAACTTCTTATATAATGCAACTGCGCTTTTTGGTATGTCTTCTTTTGCAAGGTCAATGAACATATAGTCCTTATTTACACCAAACCATGTTGCCTTATTCTTCATATCTTTATTAAGATATTGTTTGCAGAATCGTACATCTGTTGCAACAGTTGATACACCTCCTTCACCGTAACGAAATACTTTGGTCAATGTCGTTGTTGGGATAACTTTGCTCTGCATGAAATCATGAAACAAATTGCCGCAACCGACAGAAGGTAGCTGTGCGCTATCTCCAATGAGCAACAATTTCGTACATCCAAAATCTATTGCATCGATAAGATGCGTAAACAAATTAACACTCACCATAGAGCACTCGTCTGCTACGATAACATCATAATCAAGCTTATTATTTTTATTATAAGTCCAGCCGCTTCGTGGATTATACCCACACATCCTATGAATTGTAGAAGCTTTTCGTCTTGTGAATTCCGAAAGCACCTTTGAAGCTTTCCCCGTAGGTGCGCAGAGCGCATATCTTTTCCCCCCATCGTCTAACATGTTGATAACGGCCTGCATAGATGACGACTTGCCTGTTCCTGCCGCACCATTAAGAATGCTAATGTTATATTTACATAAATTCTCTACAGTGTGCATCTGTTCGTCAGAAAGCTCAAATTCTCCAATTCTGCGATATCTATCTGTATCAAAATCCCAAACGTTGTTGTCGTTATAAACATTATTTGCAATCGTTTCGGCAATGTACAATTCCTTATTGTATGTTGATGCAATGGCTGCATCCATTGTAAATTTATCATAATAAATATTACTATTTTGAATCGCTTCGACAAAATGATTTGCACAAGCTGGAACCATTGAGCAGCACTGTTCTCGAAGATCGGCAAGGTTCATCCTTGTATTGCCTTCATCTTCATTCTCTTTAAGTAAATATACAATACAAGCTAAGCATCTATCTTTGCTAGTTTTCACATCATGCCCAAAATCAACAGCGCCTTCTTTTTGTAGATTAAGAATAATAGAGTCAGCTGTTTTAAAACCTACACCGCTAATCATAGTAAGCATAGCATACGGCTCTTCTCTAAGGCGTTCTCTCAAAACATTTATATCGCAATAAGTATTATAGATTTTTTTAACCATACTAAGTGAAATAGTGCCTTTAAATTCATCTACAATATCGACAAGCTTAAAATTTTCGATAATCTTATTCTTGATTTTCTCAAACGTCTTATCGCCTATGCCTTTAAGCTTACTAATGTCCACCACATCGTCTTTGCCCTGCATTACAAGGTCAAGAATGTTAGGATAGTTTGCGTAAAGAGTTTCAGCCTGATTATGAGTAAGCACCTCTTCTAGAAATGCCTTTGTGCCAGTAGCGCTAGTTGGCATGTCTCTATGAACATTAATTGCGCGATAGCTAACGCCATACTTAGTTTGTTCCTCTGTAGCAACAATATCATATTCAAGATTTATAGTAAGGTCAGATAAATCTCCAATGAGGGAAACGTTATTGAATTTATTGTGTTTGATGTTTGGATATTTTTCTTTGTCCACATCAAGTGCATAAGTCTTGAAATTAGAAGAAGAGTAAACGCACTTAACGACAGTGCCTTTAAACTCCAATTGATTGCCATTCATCGCGTCTACCCTTTCATATATTCATAATTTTCAAGTACAATCTCGCGCTCATCTGACTTTTGCCATTCACCATTAATCTTCTTGTTCTTGAAGTCATATGTAAATCCTTCAATCTTCAAGATAGAATACATGCCAAATGGAGTCTCCTTGAACACCTTTGACTGCTTAATTCTACACCCTATCTCTTCGCCGTCACAAATTCTACGCAAAACAAGATTGGGAGTGCAGGGATTCTTGTATGTCACAAAGCCAGTGACAATATAATAATCGTCTGCCATATTGGAGTTAACATAATTCACATAGCCAAGATAATCCATCTCTGCTCTTACTTGAGAAACAATATCAAGAGATTTATTCTCAAGTCTATTACAAAGCTCATTGATTAATCCTTGGTTATCGAGCTGTCTCCACTGTGATTTCGTCTCCTTGCCAGCATACTTTTGCATCAGATAATCAGATACGCCAAGCTCCTCCATCTTCTTTTTGGCAATGATTTTTGAGTTGGCAAACTTATCATAGATATCAACAACATCTAACAGATACCTATTCTTACCAAAGTCTGAAAAGAAATTAAGACTGATAAGGATGGTCAACTGTCTAGAGTTAATAGATGTCTTATCTTTAATGTCTTTCAGCAGCTCCGTAAACGAATCATACTTGTTCTTAGATAGCTCAAGTAGTTCATCTGCGATTTGACGATTACAATGCTTTACACTGGCAATGCCCTTATATACACAGTTCTCCTTCTTATCCATTGTATAATCAGCAGTTGACTTGCCAAACTTAATCGGCTTAAGCTCAATGCCATTTCTTTTTGCATATGCAATGATTTCCAAACACTTAGCATCGTCCTCTGCATAAATGTTTAAAGCTGTTGTAACTGTCTCAAGCTTGTAATAACAACGTAGATAACCAACAACATAGCCAAGGAAACTATATGGTACAGCGTGATTATGTGAGAATAGATATGAACTTGCATCAATAATTACCTTGATAAAATTCTCAATAAGCCTATCTGCTTCTTCCTTTTCTACACCATACTTTTCCTTCATTGTCTTGATAAATCCTTCCTTAATCTTAGGAATAAACTTATCAGTACCAGTCTTCTTAGCAAAGCCACGGCGAACAATGTCGGCTTCTCCCATTGTGTAACCACAGAAAGAATGCAGGAACTCGATAATCTGTTCCTGATATACCAAATATCCTAGCGTTGGAGCCAAAAATTTATTTAGTGCTTCATGTCCATTATCACGATATTTACCAATAGAAAGTTCCTCTCGATAACTTGCACCAGCAGGTCGGATTGCGCCGTTTGCCATTGACATTAGTTCGATATATGAGAAGTCTGGGTTCTTTTCTCTAATCTTTGCAATAGTCTCATCACTAAACAATTGCTTGATATAGTCACCTGCATATGAAGACTCAAACTGAAAAATCATAGTACAGTCATCCCTAATCTCATTCCATACTTTCACATCATCAAATGAGATATTATCAGGAGTAATTCTAGGAATGCCAGCTAAATCACACGTCTCATTGATAAGACCAACGCAATCAAGACCAAGAACATCAAGTTTAACAAACTGTAAACCATCAAGTTCCTTCATGTTGATTTGAGAAATCATATTGTCGTTTGATTTAGTACTACAAAGACCAAACCACTCGTCAACAGGATAAGGAGAAACAACCAGACCAGATGGATGATTGCCAATTGATACGATTGTACCTTTTACAATATCAACATATTTAAATAGCTCTGGATATTTATCTGTATAGTAGGCATCAATGCAATCCTTCTTTTTATCATCTTGGTAAACAGCATCGCTAATAGTCTGAGTATCCTCAACGCTCATACCAAGCGCCCTGCCAACATCTTTAATAGCGCCCTTCATGGCAATAGTGTTGAATGTAACAATATCGCAGCAATACAAGCCATCCTTATTGAACATATAATCTCTTACTTTATATCTGTCTTTTTTAGACCAGTCTGTATCAATATCAGCAAGCGACACACGCTCTTTATTCATAAAACGTTCAAAGTTAAGGTTATATTTAATTGAATCTACCTCTGTAATACCAAGAAGATACGCAATTACACTGCCACTTACCGATCCACGGGAATATCCATACGACACACCATGCTTTTTAAGAGCGGCCTTATAATCCTCGTCAAGTAGCAGAAAGTCAACGGCTCCATTATGCTTATATGTATCTAGCTCATATTGAATCTTCTTCTTATACTCGTCAAAGTTTGGGTATTTATCAATACCCCTCTTCTTAATGCCATCAACAATTTTCTTCTTTAACGTTCCTTCAGAATCAGCATATAGCTTAGGGTACTTCTTTGAATAGTCAAGCTCGAACTCTTCAATAGAATCAGCCATGATATTTGTGTTATCAATTGCCTGCATATATACGTTCTCTGGTAGTGAATTCTGGATCTTATATGCAGCAACAAGCTCGTCATAGGTCTTGAAAGTTAAATCCCAATCATCTTCATCAGAAAAGAACACGTTCTTGGCTTTTTGAAGAATCTTTCGCCCCTCAACATGCTCGTCATTAAGGCAGTGTGTATCTGTGCCAGCAATCAGAGGAATGCCAGTCTTCATACTAATAGCATATAATGCCTTATTATATGTAATTTGGTCTATACAATTATGATGTTGAATCTCAAGATAGCATCTATCCTTATTAGTAATAAGGAATTTCATAAATCTCTTCTTTGTATCATTGCTACCCTTGTTTAACACACCGCCAAGACAAGCGGTTGTAATAATGATATTGTCCGATGTTGCGAACAGCTCTTCAAAAGTAATGCGCGGCATATAGTAGAAGTGATAATCGTCTCGATGAAATGACTTAGACACCATCTTATTAAGCTCTTTAACGCCATCATAGTTCTTAGCAATCAGAACACAGTGATAATTATCCCTGTGCTTGTCTTCAACATCATTGTCTTCTGTTAGGTATGCTTCTACAGCATGAATGTATTTCATACCAGCAGCTTCAATCGCTTGCTTTTTATGAACCCACTCAAAGATGCAGCCATGCTCACTAAATGCCATCGCTTTCATACCAATGGAAGCGGCATAATCAACATACTCTGTATATTTTGTAACCGAATCCACATTAGTGACCCCATTGCTGAGATCGCTATGTAAATGATACACACAATAGTTATCCTGCATATATGCACCCTCTCAATAAAAAATTATGGGAAACAAACGTCTCCCCTAAGTATAGCATATATTCGCTTTAATTTGCCTGTGTTTTATTAAAATATTATCGGTTTGAAATAAAAAATGCAATTGCAAACCCAATAAGCATTATTAATATACCAGCAAAACCAGACAGCAAAATTTTAATAATCGTTATGCCGACAATTGTTGCAGTCAAAATACCAGCATCAAAGCACTGGCAAGCGTAAATAATAGGCTCAACTAGCATTACCCAAATGCTCACATAGAATCCGATGATAATACTAATTGCATATACGATAGCGCCAAGCCAATCACGAATCTTATTAAACATATCCATACTATTACTCTTCATCGTCATCAACAGTACAGCGCGGAACAAAAACTACATCGTCCATTACGCCGTTCTCATCATGTAGCACAACGCAATCAAGCTCATCGTTGATTGCAAGATACTCCATATCAACATCAAATTCTACCATATTAACCACCTTAAAACAATAATTTTATATATTAATTTTCGTACTTTGCTTTTAGTCTGGCAAGTTCTGCAAGCTCCTTGTTTCTAAATTCTTCTTCCTCTGCTAGTTTCTTCGCTCTCATAGCATCGTCAAAATTTTTATTTAGAGCTTCATAGTCTACATCATTTGGAGAGAACTCTAATATCTCATAGCCACACTCGCTGTAACTACACGGCTCATTTTTTTCATAGTATTCTTTGCAAAGTTTAGCCATTCTCTTACTTGTGAAATAGCCAACATCAAACTCGGAATCATAATCAGAATAATGTACAATGTAAATAGGCATAATCAACCTCATCTATTCAAGAACCATTACCACATTGCCATCTCTAGTGACAGTGCAGCCAACAGAATCTATGTATCGCATATCATATTCACCATATGGATAGCCATATGTCGAAGCGGATATACACACGCGCACAACAACATCAAGGTTTGGATATTTCAATAACTCTTCTGCAAGCTCTTTCGACTTCATTATGACGTATTCTTTCCTTAAAACAGGTTATAGAACAAGGCTGGTAGCGTTCTCTTCCACTTACCGTTTTTATACTCATAGCCATTCATATAAATCTTATCACCGATAATACTGACCGATGAGCGCTTTGAATTTGATGGGCATGTGGGAAGTTTTTTACAATCGATGTATACCTCGCCACCATCTTGAACAATACAATGCTCTGTATTTATATCCTCCTACAAGTTAGGCTAGTTCATCTAACCAAGATAAATCTACTTCATCGGTCTTATTATTGCATATATCCTGACTAGTTGCAACGTCATTTTTAGAATCTCCAACAAGACCGCCAAATATATCTGTATCATTCTTCTGAGCTTCTAGTTTGTCTAGATATTCTTTATATGGCTTATGCAGATTTGCGCTGTATCCCATTAATGTCGAGAAGTAATACGATTGAGCTTTGACATCTTCCTCGGAATCCCAAAATGCAGCATCGCTCTTAGTCTCTTCGTAATCCTTCTCGCGCATATTAATATCTTGAATGGTAGATACAATCGTATCAGTCCACTTATCAATCAACTCTTGTGTAAATGGAATAAATACATGGCAATCTGTAATCACATACTTATCACGTACATCATCTGGCAATACATCAATGGTATTTGTATCAATAAGAAGCTTCAGATAATCATCAACTTCATCTTCTGAATACCCGTCAGCTTTAAGCCACATCTTAACATTTGTCTTAAGACTATCCCCCAGTTTATAGCGCTCTACCTGACGTTCTTTAACAGTGCCATTCTTCTGATGATACTGCACATTGCAATACTTCAAGAAATTAAAACAAATCTTTACTTTGTCTAGAGGAATGCCAGCCTGTACCAGACCTAATCCATAGATGGTTAATTGTCCTGAATGCTCTTCAAGCGTCTTGCCTTTGTACATAGAGCTAGTCTTAAAGTCTATAATGTTATAACAATCATTGTCATCCTTAAACAATGCATCGATATAGCCAACAAATACATTATCACCAACCTGTGCAATTACAGGCTTTTCGATAAGCAGCTTATGCTTATACTTGATATGATTCTTAAAGAAGATTTGCAGGTCTTCCTTGTACTTGGCCTTGATGCTAGCATCATGTTCTTCATCATTACGGTCAAGCTTAAGGTCTGCAATGTCAATGGCAGTAAGCCAACCGTCCTCGAACTGGTCAATCATATCTTCATATGAAATATCGCCCTCATAAAATGCGTCAAGAGTGTCGTGCGCGATTGATCCCAAAGGCGCATATCCACAGTCCGTTCTATCTTCCTTCGCGTGCTTGACGTATTTAAGATAATACTCGTACTTAGAAGTCATGTAGGTATTTACGCGGCTCCATGAATAAATACGTGATACGTTATACTTCTCTTTAATGTTATCAAGTTCTTCTTTTGATAAGCGTGCCATTAATACAACTCCTTTGTAATGTATTCAAACGGATAATCATTCTCTAGACAAAACTTCTTAGCCTGTTTACGTTTGTAGAAATAGTATTTCTTTTCTGGAATATATACTTGTGCTTCTTTTGGTGCAAGTCCTAAGCACGTGCCATACGTTTTTGTACTAAAAGAAGTTTCTTTCTTTGTATGTTCTGGAATCGTCACGACATAAAATGTATCTAGTTCCATACCGTCTCCCTATAAAGAAATAGCTGCTTAATACGCAGCTATTATTATATCATAATATTGAATTAGTAAACGTGAACATCTTTTGAAATGACAATTAGTGAAACATCTTTTGGCAATACAACTATGCCACTTTCTTTCATGTCACACATCCACTTGTGCATAGCATTTACATTTGCTATCGGCATATTCTTTTGGCACTTCACAATAAGAAGGTCTTCGGGCTTCACCTGCTCCATAACGCTCCTTAAACTTTTACACTTCCAATGTTTTTGTTACTTCCAATTGCTATTTGGAAGTAACATTTTTATTGGAATTGACCAAACTTTTAAAATCACGATTTTAAAGCTTTTTTCGTCAACAAAACCGCAGGTCAGAGCGTTGTTTTAGCGCACTCTTTTGTCAATATCGTGCCATGCAGCGATATATCGGCAATCTCGCTCATCATACTGCCTAGACTCGGTAAACTTATAAAGATATGCGTTAATCGGACTGCCCATAGATACATATGCAGCTTCATTCCAGACTACACGGTCAACGAAATCAAGCGCGTCCTCGGCGTGCGTGAAATAATATACTCGCTGCTCCTGTTCATACCAAGGTTTGTCCTCGTCCTCGACTGTCCACCAATCAAATTCAAGTTTGTATATAGCCATATCAATTCCTCTCTATGAATCCTCTAACATCTTCAATGCGTTTGGCATCTCTGCAATGGTGTCTTCAATCACATTGCCAACTACCAAGCCCTTAAGATTATTGTCAACTGAATCCTTAAGTTTAAACTTAAACTTCTTCATCCAATAATCTTCAATTACCGCCGTGATTCGATTGTACATAGTCCATTCTGGCTCATCGCAGCCTTCCATGTGATGAAGACAATAGGTATAGAATGTTTCGATATCTCCATCTACGTCAAACCATGTTAAATCCAATGCCATAATCTACACCTCTTTCTTTAGCCACTTGCGAAACTCATTTGAGCAATCATCACACAAATCAAGCCTATCTTCTATGCTATCCCATAGACAAAACCTATCAAACAATATACATGTATGATGATAAAACCTTTTGCCTACATTGTATGGTACTTCTTTGCCGCACCTGTCGCAGATTATAGTGCTTTTCTTACTCATCATAACCATCTTCTTCATACCATTTATCCAAAACATCATTATGCTCTTCTGACATAAACGAATAAAAGGTACATGAATCAAGTCCGTCTAGGTCGTTATCAAAACCTATACTCCACAGCTCATCGACATATGGCTTGCATCTGTCGCACTGATGAAACGTATACATCTCATTATAACAGACTAAGTTTTGGGCTTCGTATTCTTCGCCGACTTCAATCTTCTTGCCGCACATATCACACTTATGTGGTTTGCGAGCCTTCACACGGTCAATGCTTACAATTTCCATTATCACACCGCTCTATTTATTGATGTATATTCCTCGGCGCTCTATGATATCGTCCATTTCTTTATGCATTCTTTTGAACATACGAAAATCATTATCTCTAAATCCGCCATATGTTGAAGCATCACACATACCAATGAACTCATCTACAATGCCCATCATATAATATGTAATCTTCATAAATTCTTGGATATCATCTGTTGTCGTAGCGAAATTAGTATGCCATGAATTTAAGTCATCTGAACAATTACCACTCATATATAACATCCTTAATATAGTTCAAAAGAAGCGCAGGCATCGTCTTCGCCGCTAAAATAATCACAGCACTCAATACAATATCCCATGTCTGTTGCACAGATATCATCTGGAATTTTTGCGAACAGTGAACACTGCTTGCACTTCTTGTCGATATAATCCTCATCGCTATTCCACGGTGCGTAGGAATCTTGTTCCCAAGTGTAGTCTGGATAGTTACTCATACTTATAATCCATTTCATTCCAATGATAGTAGTCAGCAAGGAAGTCATACAAATCATCAACGGTCTTGACGACATAGTGTTTAGCTTCATTACCATACTCGCCGAAACTTACAGTGTTGTTCACTTCACCGTATCGAGTCGTATTGATATACCATGCAATCCACTCATATTTGTCGCCAACAGAATCAATAAGTGTTTGGATTAGCGAGTTCTTAACGTAGCACTTATGACCATACTGATGATAGAAGTTCTCAACTTCTTTAATTGAATTCACTGCGGAAACAAAATCTTTTTTCGTAATCATTTCTGCCCCTTATTATCTGGATACAGCTTAAAGAATTCTACATGTGAGCCAACATCATATACCGTAGCACCATCATCGTCTTGCCAAACACGAGTATAATAAATGTGAAAGTCTCGTTCTCTACAGAATTTTTTAATTTCAGAATATGCATCGTCAGCCGTTGCAACATCTGCAATAGTTCGCTTATGCCCTCGGCTATTCTGAAATACGAGTTTCATTGTTTACCTCATTTCTTCTTAAGACTGTTTAAATACTTTTGATGTTCCGACTCATCATACTTAACTCGATGTTTAATAAGAAAATTATACACCTTATTTTCTGCATCAGCGGGAGCATCCTTGTCACCGAGTAAATTCCATCGATCCTTCACATATGACACACTTTTGTGAAGATGCAATTGCTCACATATATATCGCACTTCTTCTATCGGAACGTCATTATCAAGAGCAACAATAATTTCATTAACATTTAACTTTAAGATAATTTGTTTTTGCTTTTCACTTAGCTTCTTTCCTTGAAGCGCAACGCAAGTTCCGTCATTGCGCGAATATCTCTTTAATACAGACTTCTCAGACTCACAAATAACTATAACTTTCTTGCGTTCAATCTCTTCTTTGTTTTCCCAAAGTCCATAAAGATTAAGATTTTTCTTATATGAAGGTGTCAGGAAATATTTACGGATTCCTAGCTCTTCATAATTTTCAACAGTAGTTCTTTGATTAAACCCAACTAGCTCACCATCTTCCCAATATCTAATGGGAATAACTACACGATGATATTTATATGAATACGCCAACCCAAACTTCTTAGCAGCCCAAGGCATAATGCCTTCTCGCAACCAATCAATATAAAGCAAAGGAACGTAATCATTGATAGCTTCTTCTTTGATAGCCTGTATCTCTGATACGTCTACTATATTTCTATGTCTATTGCGCCTATTACGTTTATTAATGGCATTCTTAAATACAGCAAGCGGGTCTTTCTTTTCTTCTTTTTTATACGGCGTTAATTCAAGTCCAAGAATGTTATGAAGATATTTAACAGCATCTACAAATGAACACTTCTTATTGTATTGGACAAGAGAAATAATATCTGACATATCACCAAATTCATTCTCTCTAGTCCAATTATGAACGAGAAGATATTTGTTATTGTAGACATTGACAGCGCCGCTATTATCGCCATTGTAATTAGTCGATGAATAAAAATTTTTAGAGGAGTGATATTTAATTGACTTACAACCAATTTTCTCTAGAACAAATTCAACCTTATTATTATTGAAGATATATTTCTTCAAAGAAGCTGCATCCATCTAAATATCACTCCTTTCACGTTTAGTCACTTATTAAAGTATAGCACTATTTGCATATAACGTTAATAGAAAAATTAATAATCTACTGCTACAGTTGTATATCCAATGTCTTCATATCTATTGATTGAGAAGTCCGCTTCACTAACAATCTGAATATCGCTTTGACCAAAACGATTCTTACTTAAAAAAGTAATCATATAATGTTCGCCTTTTTCAAGTTTAAATGGAATGGTCGTAGCACTATTCTCTGTTGGCTTCTTCCAGCAATATAGTTCTTCTTTTTCATCTTTGAACTCAGATGGTAGCGGCCTTCTAAAGAACATATTAACACTGAATACATCAAGAATGCCCTTTGACACACCAATATCGGCATTAGTAAGGTATTTACTCTTATTCTTTACAAGCTGATATGTGATAATCATGCACGTATTGGTATGCTTAATGCGGTCATAAAAATCAACACAGTCAGTCATTAACGATTTCCACGACTCTTGATTACGAGAGTCATAACTTTCTTTCAGTGTGTCAAGAACTATAACGTCAATACCCATCCTTGTATATTTCTTAATAAGCTTGATTACCGTTCTTGCAGTATATTGCTCAAGAGGAATAATTGTAATGTTGTGATTGTCTTTCTGACTTTCAAACCATTCAGATGCTTTATAAAGAGCTTCTTTTGTTTCTTTGTCAAAACCACCGTCACGAAGAACACGCTTCTGAACTGGATGCTTTAATACATTTGTACAATACCAGACAAGTGCTTCTTTTTTAAACTTGTTTTGATCTTCCTCATTGATAATAAATAAAGCCTTAAGATTATATTTTATCATAGAAGGAAAAACATAATTAATGCTCAAGGTACTCTTACCAACGCCGCTACTGGCACCCATGCCAATGATATTTCCTCCTAGCATACCACCAGTTTCCTTGTTAAGAATTGAACAATTTGCAAACGGAATGCCAACATTCATTCCCTCATCAAGCTCATCAACAAGCTCTCGCATACCTTCAAAGCCATTATATGATTTAACATTGTTGTCAATGTTAGCAAAAACATCATTAAGATATACCGTATATTCAGCATAAATCTCGTCTGCTGACATATCACATAATTCGCTAATACGTTTTTTATCACAAGGGAATCCGCACTTAATAAGCTTGATTACAACATTCCACTTTCTAAGATCAGTTACATAACCATCAAAGTTTCCAGTGTCGATATATGCATCAGAATCTTCAATAGTTTGATAGCCGCCATATTCATCGTATTTCTTAGAGAGCTTTGGATGTTTCTCAAGATAAAGAGCCACCGTAACATCGGTAAGAACGGTCTTCTTTTCGTTGATAATTAGGTCACGAGCAATCTCAAAATATACGCGCCATGCATTATTGTGAAACTCATTAATATCTAGATTGCTTTCAATAAGAAAATCTGGTTGCTTATAAATCATTGGCACAATGGATGCTTCTGCACCAAGTTTATATTCTAGAACCTGCTCAGCAGCTTTCTTTTGTTGTTGCTCAAATGGGCTTAACTTAGTGTTTTTTTCTGCCATGCACACACCACCTTTATTACCACAAGTCAGAGAACTTATCTGTCTTTACAGTTTGTTTCTTAGGTTTGTATTGTACATCTTTATATGCTGGTTCAATAGCAGAAGTTTTAATTGCTTCTTCTTTTGCTTTCTCTACATTCTTCATGCGCATATACACTGTATTGATATTGTTCTCTACAATTCTCATAATATAGTTAAACTTACCGCATGTATCCTTAAAAGCAATACGCTCAACAGCACGTTGAATATCTGACATACAATACTTAAATGTATTTAAAATAAGTTTATAAGAGTAATGCGCCTTGTCTTTAATCTTTTTATTTGCAATAGCCTTACCGTCAGCAAGACCTTTTAGTCTTAATACGATATAAGGCTCTAACGATTGGTTCTTATCGTAGCCCATTACTTTTGAACGCACATACTCATAAAGCTCGTCCCAATCTGCAAGCTCTTGCTCTGTCATTTTTTTCTTAGATGTCTTAGCCACGGCGGAACCTCCTTATACAAAACTGCCCACGACTGTTATGTCATGGGCAGAACATTCAAGTCAATTAATTATCTAGCAAATCCAAGTCGATATACTTGTCTTTCCAATAAACAAAATCTTTCCACTTGACATGCGGAATATTTTCGCTAGACCAGTTTGCAAAGCTCTGCCACTCTTTATTGCTCTTGTTGTAAGTTAAACCGATACAAAAACCGAATGTACCAACTCGAATATTTGGGAAAATCTTTGCAATCTCATCAGTTTCCTGAAAGCTGTTCAGCTTGCCGCAAACAGGACAATAACTTACATAAGTATCAGTCCATTTGCCAGCCACCTTATCATACGACTGAATAATTAAATTCTTATATTCATGTTTATGATTAGACTTCTTGGGCTTTTGCTTCTTCGTCTTCTTTAATGGCTCATTGGAAGCATCGTCTGAAATATACTCATACTTGTTTTTCAGGAATTCTTGTTTAAGGTCGGAAGACATATAGACTCCTTTCGCTGAAGTAACATTCCATGAAGATATACTAGGAAAGAATAATGCCGTTCTTAGCCTTATTAATCTTACGGCGTAACTTGCGCATGATGCCGACATTCTCGGAATTCTTACCCTTGCGGTTAAGTAGCATCTGATAGCGCTGCTCCATGACCTCAATAGACTGTGCCATAATCAAACCTTTCTTTAGTGAGTATAACCATACTACATTTTTTATGTTCTGTAGCATGGTTATACATTATATCAGAATTACTCAGAAATTAGAGCGAGAATCTTGTTTGCGTCCTCGACATTATCAATGGACTTGGGGTTGTCATACCCAAGATTCTTGACGGCTGCAAGAACTGGCTTAATCTTTGCAATGTCAGACTTGTTCTCAGTAAAGAAATCAACAATCTGAGCAACTACATCATCCACAGCTGCCTGAGACTTAGCCTGCTCTTCCTGCTCGGCAACGCGCTTCTCAAGCTCCTTCTCCTGCTTAGCCTGCTTCTTCTTGGCTGTATCAAATGACACGCCAGACTTAGACTGTTCAGACTTAATTGCGTCTGTAAGAGCCTGAATAAATGCGTCTGCATTCATATCAATCTCTGGAATGATATTGGCGAAACGAGAACCAGAATCGACAGCGTAGTTATCGTCACGGAACTTAATCTTGCGAGACTCCGATGCGACCTTGTTGACAACCTCGTCCTTCTTAGTCACAGCATTCTTACGACCAGTCTTCTCCTTGATAACATCACGGTCAATATATGCTAGACCAAGGAAGTGCAGGTTCTTCTTGAGCGCGTTAAAATAATTCTGCTGCTGATCTGAAGTAAGAGTCTGATAAGACTCACCAGAGACTACATCAGGAATCTCTTTCGTCTTAACATGCCCGATGATAATAGAAGCAACTCCAACATTACGAAGTCGAGCCATCATATCAAACATAATCTCAATGGCCTTCTTCTCACCGCGACCATAGCCAGACCACGCCTGATTAATGCTCTTTACACACTTCTCGGCATGTCCGCTATTGCGGCACTCCTTGTTCCACATATCGATTGACTTCTGTTCCGCAATGTCAATCAGGTGGTCATATGTATCGAAAATTACCGCCTTAAGATTGGGATACTCGCTAGTCTTATTCTCGATAATATCCTCACAAACATCAGCTAGACCAGCGCTGTTTGTAAGCTCATCATAATCCATATCCCACTCAGGACAGTTAATATAGTTAATTCCCTGAATGGCATCGGCTCCTCGCTCAGTGCCACACTCTAGGAACAGATAGCCGTCATCGCCTGCAAGCTTCTCACAAACCTCTTTCATAAGGGTAGTCTTACCAACTTTAGACTCGCCAAGAAGACAAATGTTATATGAAAGAGGATCTAAACGCACATTATTTTTCTTACCAAATGCCATATGTATTCACCTTTCTAAGATGTTAATTGAGAATGAGCGGGAGAGTTCAAACTTATCTCTCCCGCATATAACCTTAATAGTATATATTATTTACAGGGAATCAAGCCAAGACATGTCCGAGTCATCTGAAGACTTCTCATCAGTATCAAATGGCGCATCCTCATCGCTACCAGTGTTAATTACAAGCTCATCCTCTTCATACTTATCATCAAAGATTTGGACAACAGGAGTCTTGTCATCGCCAACAAGCTTAATCACCGGCTTCTGAAGAATCATACGGCGCTCACGAGAGCCGCTTGCACTACACTTGGCAAGTGCTTCCTCCTCAGAATAAATACCCGCATCAATTAGATCCTTGATATCATCGGGAACATCATCCATTGTTGCGGTAACAGTAGCTCCGCCCTCAACAAAGATACCATCAAATGTTACCTGACGAACATTCTTCTTAATCTTAAAGAGCTTATTATAAACCTTCTTGCAAAGCTCAGGCTTAGTGAAGTCCATTGGAAACTCGAACTGCTCTGTGAACGGATACTGACCATTAATCTCAGTACCGTTAAGCTCACTCACATAATCAAGAACACGAGCATTCACATACATAACGCCCTTGTCCTTGTCAACATCCTTAAGGCTTGCAGAATCCTTATCAAGAAGAACAGACTGAGTGAATCGAGCATAGTACTTAGAAGGCTCATCTGCGCTGCTAAGAACAATGCTCTGAATAGTCTTACGAACCTGAACGGTATCATTGTATATACTATACTGCAAACGACCCTTGACGTTTACGACCATGCCGTCCTCAAGATGCTCCTGAGCATAGGCAATGGCATCATACTCGCTAAGGAAGTTCTTATAATAAGTCTTTCCATTCGTGGTCTTCTCAAGACCGACAACGATGAATGAAAGGTCGCCGACCTCATCTAGAATCGTATCATCAAAGCGGTCTTCCCAAGCAACAGTCATCTGCTTAGAGAAGTCATCATTGCCGTTATCGTCCTTGCCGTGGGCATAGATAATGTTCTCGCGGTCTGGGGAATATCCACCAAACATCTCGGCGCGTACAGTACCATACTTCTCACCGCAGTCAATGTTAAGGCCCATAGAATTATAAACCCAAGAACTGCGCTCACTCTGCTTATCGATGGTAAAGGTATAATCATTTACCTTTGCAGCGCCAACTAGAACAAAGCTTGACTTCCAGTCAGTCTTCTTAATGCCACTCTTCTCATTTGCCATCTAAGATACCTCCGTATATTTATTAAGGCATATAACATTAGTTATTATATCACAAGTATAAACTAATCTAGTAGATAATCTAAAAATTTTTACATTAGTCTACATTAGTTTTACATTAGTCTATTACGCCATCAAATGCTGACATGCAACATAATCGATAAGCTCGTCAAATGTATCGCACATGCGCGTTGTACACTCAATCAACCACGGATGTAGTTCTACATTGTCCTCGTTTAGTCCAGCAACGGGAATGCGATTCTCTTTGGCAATAGCGAGTTCCATAGCGCTTCCGATTGACGAAGGAGCGTTGAAGTTCACAATAACCAAATCAGACTTACGAACATTGTAAGTCTCAAGCTCAAATACCTCGCGCTCACTCTTATGAATTTTATCATCTAGAGTGTAGTGCATCAGCGGGTTGAAGAACACTGGCATATAATCATACCCATAAAAATCAATGTTCTCAAGAATCTTAGTACGCACATCCTTGCGCCACTGCCACTGCTCATCACGACTTAGGTCGCTCATGCCACCAGCAAGGTAAAGCAACTTATTTTCCATTGACACCATCCTTAATAACCTTAAACATATCAGCGATATCATCCATCAAATCATAACGCTTAGTAGAAACAGAACTTTTGGCAAACTGTCGGCTAACAGCGTCTACGTATAAAGTGAACGACCCATCATCGCCCATATAGAATTGCTCATAGTCTTCCTCGCTCATAAGGCGCTTAGGCTCAAGCTGCTTAATCGCAAGGTTGTCAAAGCTAATGCACTTAAACCAACCATCGTTTACCATCTTAGGCAGCATATCATAGAACTGCGCTTCTAGATAATCAATTTGACTACCGCACTCATCATATAGAGTTTTGCCACGCCTAAACTCCTTATATCCAAGAATAAGAATCTTTAAATCATTATTGGCAAGGGCTTCTAGGCTGTCCATATGCACAATACCGTTGATAACATGAACAACGGCATTTGGAAATTGCTTGATCGCTTCAATGCAATTGCTATGACGGCCACCGATATATGAGATACCAAGACCATAGATTAATTTATTATCCGTAAGCTCTTTTAGCAAATCAATATTCTGCATAAAATGCATTTGATTCACCGTCATGCTTGCGATAATCTTACGCTCTTTAAGGCGCTCAAGAAACTCGATCAAGTCTGGATGCGTTAGCGGATTGCCGCCACCGATTGCAACTTCACTATAGGGAAACATGGTATCGATAAACGGAAGGTTTAGAATATCACCATGCTTCCCGTCTGGCGTTGAGTTCTCGTGGCACATGTTGCACGCCATATCGCACCTGTTGGTAATCTTAAGGTCGATAGACTCAGGCTTAATTGGGTTAAATGAATCCTTATCATTCCACCTTATTTTAGTGCCGTCTGAGAACATAGTTACCATATAGTCGTTATTCTTGTAACTTCCAAGAATCTTCATTGCATCTCCTAGCGATACCCGTAGGCTCCAAATACAATCATCTTATCGCCAGACGGCGTTGTAAAAGATGTCTCATACTGTTCTAGCTCATCATTATATCTACACCAATCCTCATATGTATAGATACCTAGGTCGTACAGCCTTGAATCCTCGCGGCTAGACTCTACCTCTTCGTCATCGCTATACTCCAACATGTCAACATCGACAGGGGTATACCATTTCTCATCTTTATATTGCTCTTCATAGTACTTCGCGTACTTTTCGATAGCCTGTTTCACTACATCTTTACTGTAGATTCCACTTCCGACACCATCTGAGAAGCAACGATTGAAGGAATAGTCATATTCGCCATTAATAAAATAATATTCACCATTATGACTCGAAACCCATTTATTAAAATCATCTTTCGTCATAATACATAGTGAGTGCGTTGAGCTTGAGTTAGTTTCGAATACACCAGCGCGAATCTGAATCATTGTATAACACCTAGTTTCCCTTATAGAAGTATTCGTACTTCTCTTCATCATGATTTGGATTTGGCTCTTTCCAACTGTTGTGCCAATCGGTATCCCATTTCCAAATAGTAGGACAAGCGGCGTTGCACATCCCGCAGCCATCACTATTGTCATTACCAGTATACACATGACTATCGCTAAAGAGATAGCGAATCAGCATATCGTCATTGTCAAGCACTGCATGTACAAACTCAGATGTCTCGTATCCGTGGTCGATATATCCAGTCTCATTCTCCCACCAGTCCATCGTATTATATTCGTGATGGACTAGCTTTGGCTTCTCAAATGTATAGCTGATACCATGAGCATCAAGAATATCCTTTAGCTTATCAAGAAGCCCACGGTCGCCATTCGGGTCAAGCTCATAGATGGCTGTGTACAGATAATCAGCTACATCGGCATCGTCATTCTCCCAACCGAACTCTCCGAAATGAAAGTCAACATGACAACCATCTGCGTCAACAGGTGTCTTTGAGATACAAATACTGTGTGTGCTTGAACTGTTAGTCTCAAATACTCCATTGCGAATCTGAATCATATTAATCACCACTCGTCCCAAATACCATAGTCTTCATTCCCATACCTACGGAGTTCATCTTCCTTGTGGGAAACCTTACAACATGTATATGATACCACAACTACAGCTGCCATAATGATTGCAATTACCGTCATGCTACATCCTCCTCATTTTCTCCATCAAGTCTATCGCATACATTGCCTACAACTTCAATGATTAAATTAATATCTTCACCAAAGCTGTAATACTTAGAATGCTCCCAGTCAAACATGAAATAAGCAGCACGCTCTTTGATATATGCAACCTCAACAGTGATTGTATCGCCATCTTCATGTCCCTCTGGCATATCAACCGCACAGATATCGCCTTCATATAGCTCGACACCATGTTTATCCACAATTCCTAGACTTTTGTGGAATAAATACTTATCTTCAGGCAATTCCTTCAATTTTCGCCATCCGAGCACAGCGTTTCCGCAGGTCAGAAGCCTGTTTTCTCCGCATGAAATTAGAATTTTATCGGGGTCTACCCATTCACGATTTTTTAGATCAAAAACCCTATACGGCATATAAAAACTCCTTTAGTGTGCGGCCTTATCTGCTTCATGTAGAATCATAACACATTGCATGAAGTAATCGCCCCACAATTTTAGATATTTATTATACATCTTTTCGTTGTTGTCTCTCTCCCACACCCAAGGTTTCATATGATTTGAGATAAGGGCTGAAACAGCTAAGGTATTGATGCCAGCAACATATGTAAAGAATAGACTATCATATGCGCCTACATGCTCGTGTCCATAATAGTGGGCTATGTCTGTTGTTTCGCCCTTGTTGTTTTTAAATGTCTTACAAAACGGCTTGCCGCAATCATGAATTAGCGCTGCGTTTATTATGGTGCCAATCGAAGCATGATTAAACCACTCGCTGTCATATAGCCAATACATAGCCTTCATACAATGAACACCAAGAGTTGACTCGTGGTGTGGATTATCCTGATTATAATTCTTATAATCTAGCGCCCAAGACATTGGAAGTAATGAGCCGTTGCAGCTGTCTTTCCAATACTCAATACTAATACGGTCAAAACCCTCGTAATGATACGGGGTGTCAAAGCTTTTATACATACGTTCAATAACATAATTTGGCACATGTCTGTCTCTATTCATATTGTTCCTCAGACATTGCTCATATGAAGTAGCCGCGATGATACATTCTTTCCGACAAGGGATGCGCTTTAGCTCTTGCAAAAAAGCAATACGTCTTTTAGAACTTAGATTGCAAGCATCATAGATAACATTATTACCTTCTTTTAATGCTGTCTTGATACGCCTGTGCAGTTCAACAAACAGCTCATGATTATGCTCTTGGTCGTTGATATTTCCGTATAGCTCTTCTCTCAATTCATCTGAGCTGAATATAATATAATTATTTTCTTTTGCTAGGTTATGAGCAATGGTGGATTTACCGCTTGCAGGCAAACCCACCATCATAACTAGCACTGGTTTGGTGCTAGCGCCCATTTATTCACCAGCCTTTAGCAAAAATTTGCGTGAGACGTTCTTGAAACTGCGCTGTCCGTCTTGGCTACGATACACAAAACCCTCACGCAGACACTTCTTATTGATTACACTCTTGCCATCGGCAGACTGCTTGAACTCCTCAAAGTCATCAGCATCGGGCAGAATATAGCTATCATCAATAATAGGAACAAACGGAATGTCGTACTCAGCTAGAATCTTCTTTGCTTCGACAGAACCAAGGCGCTCTCCGTCAAAGATCAGATTGAAGGCGGCAAATCGGCGCTCGTCAAGCTTGTACTTATTCCCCTGTACAGACTCTCCATATGTCTCGCCCTGTAGTACAACATGCTTATGATTATGCTTCTTTGCAATGTCCTTAAGGGCATCCTCAACATCATACTTGAAAGCCATTTCCCAGTAGACATTCCCGATACCAGACATATCAGAAACAAAATTCTTCTGGTCTGCATCCATCTGACGCACGTTGCGCGAACACACACCGAAATCAGGCTTACGACCAGTCAAATCAAGAAAGAACGTAGTAGAGGTGCCATCAATCTTCTCAGTTACTACATAAGGATTCTTATCCTCAAGCATGAACATAACATTCTCGATGCGATCTTCATCGGTCTTCTTTACCCAGTTAGGCCAATTCTTAGGATTGTCCTTCTTACGACCAAAGAAAACAAACAACAGTTTACGACCCCATGTACGCTTCATCAGCCACTTCCACCACTTCTTCTTGGCGAGCTTGGCGTTACGTGCGCACATATTATTGTACTTGGCATTGGGATTAGACTTGGCCTTACGAGCATTATCCTCGGCTACATAATACTTAATACCAAGCAGCTTTGTTACGTCCTCGTGAACGTCCTTATCCTTAATCTCAGGGAACACATCAATAGGCATAAGCAAGCCCTGTGAATAGACCTTACACATCTTAATGGTCTTAACCTTATAATGCTTCTTATCAAGGAACTCAAAACGCTCATCGTTACTGGGAACAAGCGAATCAGTCTCGATATACAGAGCCTTATCACCAACATTAAACTGATTTTTCTGGACAATAATCCACCAGCCGCCAACACGCGCGTGCTCTACGCGGTCATAATTTGGAATCGGCTTAATCTCTTCAATAATAACTGGATAAGCCAATGCACGCTCACCATTTACTAGCATATTGCAACCTTTCTACTATGCTTAACCTGTTGTTATCATATGATAGCAACTATTTTAGTTTCAAACCACTACATGCAACACATTTAGTTGCTGCTCCTCATAATCTTCATAGCCTTTTCTATTTTTCCAACAACACAATCAATACCCTCAAATGTAATATCAGAAGAAATTGTAAATCTAATAGACCTTGCACATTCTTCATCCGTTAATCCAAGGGCTTTGAGAACATAAGACGGCTTCTTAGAATGACTATTGCAGGCAGAACCAGTGCTGCATTGAATATCATCTAGGTCAAGCATATACAAAAGCTCTTCTGAACCAATGCCTTCAGGCAACCTTACATTAATATTATTTGGCAGTCTTGACGCTAAACTGCCATTTGGAACACATCCTCTTGTGACAAGCTCACGCATGAAATAATTACGCTTCATACATATGGCATCTTTATTTTCCATTTCCTCAAATGCGAGTTCAACGGCTTTCGCAAAGCCGACAATACCAGCAACATTTTCAGTTCCCCCTCTAAGTCCAGAATTCTGGCTACCATAGATAATGGGCTGAATTTCAATGCCGTTTTTCTTGTATAAGAACCCAACCCCTTTAACACCTCCAACCTTATGTGCCGATGCGCTTAACATATCAATACCCATTTCCTTAACATCAATAGGAATCTGTCCAAAGGCTTGCGTTGCATCTACATGAAGAACGCCACCATATTTATGAACAATCTCAGAGACATCCACGATGTTCTGAATAGTGCCAACCTCGTTATTCGCCATCTGAATCGACACTAAAACATCATAATAAGTAGGTTCTTCACGCTCTTCGAATACAGACTCAAGTTGGTCTACATCTACAAACCCAAATTCATCAACATCAAGATATGTTACATCACAATAGTAAGTACTGCTACCAAGTCGCTCCATAGCATCAACACATTCCATGATAGACTTGTGCTCAATCTTGGTTGTAACAATGGAAGTACTGGAAATATCCATCATACCAGCAAGCACATAACCCTGAATAGCCCAGCAATTGCTTTCAGAACTGCCAGAAGTGAAATAGATTTCATCTACATCCGCATTGATGAAATTTGCAATCGTCTGGCGTGAATCTTCAATGGCGTGCTTGACCCTAGCGCCGCTACTATAAATAGCAGAAGGATTATAAAACTCGTCCTTCAAATATGGCATCATGGCTTCAAGAACTTCTGTGTTAACCATAGTAGTTCCTGCATTGTCTAAGTACATACATTAACTCCTTAACAATATGGAGAATAGCAGCGACTAGTATTCTATCAGAATACATATTATCCAAACCATTCTCCATATAATTTATATGTATTCTATTGTTTAGCAGTAAACCTTATTATAATAGTCATTACGATAAGGATTAAACTCACGATAGCGGCGCTTATGACTATGACGCGCTAAATCATCAAGATAATCATCAACATAATCTAGATAATCACTGTAAGTCTGAATGAGCTTATCCCAATAATCATCGTCCTCATCATCATGATTCTTGCGCTTCGGCTCATCCTTTACATCATCCTCGTCCTGAGAATCATATAGGTCGCAATGCTCGCAATCTCCATCGCAATCTTGCTCATCAACGACATCATCGCCATCGGAAACATCTGAATAATGGTATAGTTTGTTCTGTAGGAGATAGCCCTCAAGCTCCCACACCTTGCGCTCAATATTCTTCATGCAAATGTCAATACCCATATCTTCATCATAATTAGCAGGATCAACGCAAGAAGAAGATTCGACAATTACAAAACCATTTGGCAGCTGACATGCCACAATAGTACACTTATCAAATGCCTTGGTAATTGCAATATCGGAACTCTCAATAAGTTCATCTACAACAGCCTGAGTTACCGTATTCTTTGTACGTGCCATAATAAATCACCTTTCTATTGGCATATAACCTTAATTATAAGACAGAAAATCAATAGCTTTTGTGCCGAGTCTTTCCACAGTCCTAGTGACATTCTGTCTTGTACAATCCATTGTATCACTAATCTCTTGATGTGTCATCCCATTTAATAGACATGATAAAATATATTTTTCATTATCGTTTAAGCTGTCGGTAAATTCTTTGACCATCATGTTACTGATAATTCTATCATCAAGATCATAATCAATCAAATTTTGGTTAATTTCTTCATCAGAAACACACATGTTTTCATATGAATAATAATCTGCCAATTCCTTTTCTTCGTTTAACAAATAATATGGGTTCGCATCGTTAAGCGCATCATCAATGATTCTATTCATTTCATCTGTCTCGCCATTAGAAAACTCTCTAAGTTTATATTCGTTTTCCAATAACCATTCAATAGCTTCCAACGAACAATCACCAACATGATCGCACTCATAATCCGCATCTGATATCTCAATATCAAGACAACCATAAAAATTATAGTAGAAATCATCATTTTCTACTGTTTGTTCTTTAATGGGTGTTTCCATATATCATATTCCAACTTTCTTTCAATCTATTTACATCACAAAGAATCTTCCATCAGAAAATTCTGTTTTATTCTTATGATATTATATCAGAAAAGTAACATAAATGGAACTCTCTTCACAAAATAATTACATATTGAGCTGTAGATAGCTGTATCCATCGCTATCGGTATAGTAGATATTCTTTATCCCAAGGCTCTTCAATGCGTTCGTACATGCTGGACATGGCTTTGCGCACGCCATCTTAGAATCATTCATCGGTCTATAGATATAAATGTTCGCCTTGTCCCACCTTACATTTATTCCAATAGTGTATGAGACAGAACATATTGCAGAGATTTCGGCGTGAAGTTTATCTGGCGAATATATGTCGGCGTTGTTATAATCCCTATATCTATTGAACTCTTTTTGCAGAGGATGTGTCTTATCGCTATTACACCCGCGTCCTATGATATGTCCCTTGTATGTTATCACCGCACCGACATGTTGGGAACGTCTCTTGTACGTGCTTTTCATTGCTTCTTTACGTGCTTCATTAAACATTCGCATATCAAACTTAGAAAACTTCACTATAAACCCTAATCGTATAACCTATTTTTATTCCTTGCATCTATGTATTCTTTTTGCGGATTGTATCCGTCATTGCAGCTGTGTGTCAGATGCCACCTCTTACACACCTTGCACCTATACGGCATTAAGACGTTACCAGAGCCTTTAAATATCTTCATTGCGGCATACAAAGCATCATACCTACATGAGTACGTCTTCTTTGACTTACACGTGTCTATGTTTCTTCCGCGCACATGTATGAAATTGGGACACAGAAATGACTTATCATACATCTTAGTCGTGTCCTCAATCATATCATGCAACTCGTTATCATATCCACAGAGAACACTACTTCCATGTTCTTTGATTCTGTTTTGACACACTGTACATATAAATGTCGGCATATACACTCTCCAATACGCTTACCTTCTGTATATATTATATCATCTAGGCACAAAAAAAGAGGGCGCACCTTTCAGCACACCCTCTCTACATATATTAAACACTATCGCTTTCGCATTAAGCTTTCAATGAACCTGTCATTTACTTGCACATGACCGAAGCCATCTGTCTTTCATGGGCAATCCGAAGAATTTCCAAGGCGTTTGTGTTACTTTCCAGTGTTCACCATTGGCGTAGAACCTTCTGGAACCACCACTAGATTTCCGTTAGCACCGATTTCCTTCAGTGCATCGATGTAATTCTGTTGAATAACAGAATCGGTCAAAGATTCAGCAAGCACGCGGTTCGCATCTGCTTCACCCTGAGCTTCAATCTTCTTAGTCTCAGCCTGAACCTTGGCAGTCTCCTGCTCATTCTGCGCCTTCTGCTTTGCCACTTCAGCCGCCTGAGCCTGTGAATAGCTATCGGTAATAGACTTAGGATAGCGTACATCCTGTACGCTTACCTGCTCAACAGTAAGACCGATTTTATTCCACTTCTTAGTCAGTGCATCCTGAACCGCCTTAGTGAATTGCGAGCGATCGGTCAGCATGGTAACGGTATCAAACTTGCCAGAAACCTCGCGGGTAACAGCGCGGACATCATTAGAAATATACTTCTCGACAAAACTCTCCTGAGTACCGTACTCAGAATAAAGATTAAGTGCTGAGTCTGGATTTAAACTATAGTTAACCTGAATATCAATGTTGGCACTGGCACCAGACTTATCATTGATTGATACCTGCTTGCCCTCATATGAGCCGCCATCAACCTTATAATCGGTATCACCATAGAAATTGATAAGATTGTTGCGTACATCATACGTAATAACATCTTGCCAAGGCATCTTGATATGGAAACCAGCTTCAGAAGTTGAATCAGCAAGAGAACCACCGAGATTACGAATTACGCAAACCTCACCAGTGTCCTGTGTATAGATGCAAGAACCGCCGATAAATGCAAAGGCAAAGGCAATACATACTACTGCAACGCCACGAGCGCAAGTGTGCGCAAACTTTACAGTCTTAATATCAGTCTCGTTTTTAATATATGACTTCCCAAGAATATTGGTGTCCTCGACAGGTTCGGGAATCTTTGTGCGAATATCAAAGACAATGAATGGAATTGCAATAAGCAATGCAATAATTCCGACAACAAACGTTATCATACCAACCCTTTCTACGTACAACATTCAAACAAAAAAAACAGGATGCGTATTCACGGCACATCCAGAGGGTCTGTTTACGGTGTTTCAGCTCACCAATTACTCCGTGAAAGCACTTGCTTATCTCCTAGCAAGAAGGCTTGCCATCCTCTCGAATGGCTATGCGGTGTTGCCTATTCTTCCGCAAAAGATTGTTTTCGGGACAATCTTGAAACCCACTGCCAATAGGGGCAGGATATAAATGGCAGAGACACTGGGAATCGAACCCAGACTAGATTTCTCTAGGACACATTAGCAGTGTGTTGCGCTACCTTTACGCCATGTCTCCTTGTTGCGGGGTGCGTTACCGACTACACCACATGTCTTTTTGTAAAATAACATAATAATAAGTACATGGCTACTTATTTTCCGTCTATACTGAGACACGTCTGGACTCGAACCAGAGACAGTTGAGCCATCATCATCCATGAAAATCAAGCTATATCGTGACTATATCCACGCCCCAATTATTATACAATGTCAATTATGACAATAAAAATCACGGAGCCGATGACAGGAATCGAACCTGCAACCTGCTGATTACAAATCAGCTGCTCTGCCAATTGAGCTACATCGGCAATTGTACAATTGATTGTGTGCGCCATGTAGGATTCGAACCTACGACCTACAGATTAGAAGTCTGTCACTCTATCCATCTGAGTTAATAGCGCACACAATCAATTGTCTTATATAAAAGATATAATATCATATCTTAATATATCTGGTAGGGAAGAAGGGATTCGAACCCTCACGCTCTACGAGCAAGAGATTTTAAGTCTCCGATGTCTGCCATTCCATCACTTCCCCGAGTTTGGTATCGGATACGGGAATCGAACCCGTGTTTCCACCTTGAAAGGGTGATGTCCTAACCGTTAGACGAATCCGACAATTGGTGCCGCACCTAGGTAACGCTCCTAGCCAGTCATAGACATTGGATTTACAGTCCAACCCTTGTCTTTAAAGGATTACTGCGGCAATTGGTGGACGCAGTAGGATTTGAACCTACGACCTTATGCGTGTAAAGCATCTGCGCTGACCAGCTGCGCCATGCGTCCGTGGTGGGGTCGGTGGGTGTCGAACCCACGACCTTGGGATTAAAAGTCCCCTGCTCTACCAACTGAGCTACAACCCCGAATATGGTGGGAGATGAGTGAGTCGAACACTCTTCAATCCGTTATAAGCAGATTGCCCTAACCGTTGTGCTAATCTCCCATAGCCATAAAATAGACGGTAATGTATGGCAGTGGTTGGATTTGAACCAACATACAGGAGCGACCTGTTTTGCCCATTAAAGCATAGCGTGTACCGTTTGCGCCACACCGCCAGTTCACATTACCGTCTATGGAATATATACGGCCAGAACGCCATCTATCGCGCTATTCTGAACAATCGAAAAGATGCAAAAACATATATATTCCATAGACGGTGGTAGCTTACTAACGTCCTCACCAGCTACCAGAGGGGTCACTTATTTTAAATACCGTCCGCGCTGGCAGACCTTCCAACGCTACCGATTTACGCAACGGTGTACGCTTAACAGTCCGCCTCCTCCGTTAAGACAAGGGATGACATTACGCCGCCACCATGCGCCCAAGACCTGTCAGGTAGCTATCTCCATCGTAGGACTTGGGACTGAGCGTTGACGGAAAATACTTTGAATTAAATTGCAGAAACCATGAAACCAAACTGAAAGGAGCCATTGTATTTTCCGTCTGCGGAATCGTACCGCACCATCTGTATCAGCAAAGCAACCAAAAACCTAATACAGAATCGAACCTCGCTTTGTCGGTCAAGCAAACCAACGCGAAAGATTGTCTCAGGCCTTCGCCTTACCTTCATAAAACGTAGTGGTAATTCGGTCACATAGGAAATGGAGCTGAGACACAAGGAGCGACCTCGTATCTTTCCATCCCAACTTGCGTCAATCTATGGCTGGATTGGCTACCAACAACTTTCACCCACCATTCAGCATATTAATCTTCTATACTATCCAAGTTTGGGCTACTCGTACTCACGTCTGGTCTTATAGCTGATTACCAGCATCAATTGGACAACTATCTTGTGGCACTCCAAGCGATTGGCATAGCTGCCACACTATCCTCTACTTGGTTCAATGAAGTGCGTACCTCATATCTATTACGATAGCGACCAGTTAGCGATACCATTTTCTTGCGTTTCATCACAGCACCGTGTCTGCCCCCAGTTGAGATTTTCCATCTCTCCTGCCCTTCTAAAGATGTCAGTTACCTGCATCAGGCAAAGCCTACCTATAGGGTATCCTCTATAGTGGAACTCTTTGAACACGTCCATGACCCAATGGAATTTGGAATACACATGGTTGAAACAATCCTTCGCGTTGATTTCTCAACGCTGATACTTTATGTAAATATCAAGGTGCAACTGGAAACTTTCGTTTCTCTGTGTCAGATATTATAGCATCTAACTTTATCAGTTGCAAGAACTTTTTTGAACTTTTTTCCATCTTCTTTTCTCAAGGTACTCATCAGATTGATCTGCGGTTTGTCCGCGTCTCTTTCTGACATCAACTATATTACACGGTGCCTATATCTATGTCAACAACTTTTTAGAAAATTTTGAAAACTTTTTTCGTAGCAGTCCGCATTGCATCAGCGGACTAAATATGTATCAACAAACATAAGCAATGATATTATAGCAGATATTTGCAATGGTAAAAAATATAGAACACCTAAAATCTTCCGTCAATTTAAACTGCACGTCACACACGCTGTCAAAAGAGAAATTTGAAATAGTAGTTTTAAAGCAGTCATTCCGTCTGATTATCATTCTATCGTCCTCTAGCGAAGCTGTGACATTTTCTTCAAAAGACCTTAAAATAAATGTATATGGTCTTGCTATATATGTATCTATGTTTACCGATTCAAACTCTATCTTGTCTTCGAGAACACGTTTAAGCTCGGTCTTATCGCCATTGGAAAATCCGTATTTACTATAGTCGAACATATGCAAATGCTCCTCTCAAGAAGTGTGTTGTGAAATATTTAGAATATAGCAATACTTCACAACACTAAGATATTAGCACCAAACCATATCATTTGCATCATATAAAATATTCCATCTAAGAAGAGAAAATATCTATATGGCCTTTGACCATTTCCCTGAAGTTCCGCACTGGCGTATCGCACATGCTGCGCTTCAATTCATCTGAAATTATTCCATTCACTTTTCTATCCTTGTTATTATCCGCAAAGGCATCTTTGATATTTATTCCACACTTGTCTAATTCCAATGTTATCCTGTGCATTATTCCACTCACATATATCTGTAGCGGCAACAGATTATATCCAACATAGTTCTTAGATATATTCCGCAATAGCCTATAGTAACTGAACCTATAGGAATATTCCGAACTGCCTTTGCGATTCTCCACCTTGAAACAGCTGTCTTCATGCAATCCAACTATTGGTATCTTGCATGTACCATACCTGTTCCGTCTTTCCCATATATCAATTTCACTCAGCTTAATCAAATCATCGGCTAATTTTTCCGATATAGATATATCATACGACTCACCATTGTCGGGCTTTAGCGTTGCTCCATCCCACCATATATTTTCCGCTCTAAGGTTCTTCACAACGCTCATATCATCATTATAGATGCCTTCATATAGGCTTCTAAATAGTGTCTGTATATAGAATCCGTTATAGTCCTCATACATTCCTATATCATGGTATATCTTTTCAAACTGCGTATTGGAAATAAATTTCTTAGAAGCATTTGGTTTGGCTAATGACCAAAGAATATTCCGATCCAAGTCATTCAACATATATTCCATATCTTTATTGCCAAGATATTTGGCATACAAACCAAGGATATATATAATAGTCGTTATAGCCTTTGGGCTATTAGGATTCATTCCTAATATGATATTCTGCAAATCAATAGGTGTGCAATTTGAATAATCATATTCGCCTATAACACATAATGATTTAGCTACCTTTGCCGTGTTATCGGAATCAAATGTCTGTATAAAATCATCAAAATTTTTCCGCAAAGATAAGCGCTCCCTTCTATTGGTTTTGTTTTACCACTCCAACACTCTCCAATATCTAAGATTATAATAAACAAAGGCGGCTGTCAAAAAACAACCGCCTTATATCAATTACTTTGCGTATGCCGCTACTGAAATTTTTCCGTATGACTGTTCGGCCTTACTCACATAGTAATCAAGGTTTTCCATCTTCTTAACTATGGTTTTATTATCAACGCCATTCTCAATATCTTCCCAGTACAAATTCCAATCAAATACCATGTTTGTGATGTCTTTTTTCCGACCAAAGATACCCATGATACTCACCTTTCATCAGATAAAATCGTAACCAAGCTCAAGACTGTCGAACACGTCTTTGATTTCATCGTCCATAATGCCGATGTATTTTCGTGTAGTAGCCACGCTGCTATGGTTGAACACATAGCTTAGAATGACAAGCGCCTTATCCTTATCTTCCGCATCATGCCACGCCCTAAAGCCGAATGATTTCCTCAAGGAATGGCTACCGATATTCTGATTGATCCCAGCTTCCTTGGCCGCGCTCTTAACGATACGCCAAAGGGTAGTAGCCGCAATAGCACCGTCACCCTCACGGGATTTAAACATATACTCGTTTAAATTATCCACAGGAAATTCATTAAGGTACTCTACGACAACCTTCTTGACAGTGTTATTAAAGAACAGCTTAACAAACTTCTTCTGCTTGCGTGTTTTTTTAGGTTGCAAAGTATAGAAGTCCTTAAACTTATACTCCCCGTCCTTAACGCAGTCCAAGAAGAAACTCCATTTAAGCGTAATCAAATCGCTTGCACGCAGACCGACATTGATGCCGATAACGAACAGTAGCTTATTCCGACTGGCAAGCTGACGATGATGTTCATCGGTGGCTTCATTGATATGCTTGTCAAACACATCAATCATAGACTTAATCTCTTCATCGGTACGGAAAGCATACACCTCAGAAGATACACCAGCAGGCTTTAATCCGCCGCTATTATCACGAGCCTTCGGACTTTTGGGTTTAACGTCTTTGGTGCCTATGATAACGCTAAACGGAATGATATTGTTCTGCTGCTTTTCTTCCACAACAACTGGCGCAAATGCTGGACTAGCCATTATCAATCCCTTCCTCTCGTCTTTCTTTACTATATTCTACCTTATATCAATGTAGTTATCAAGTAGTTAGCTCATATTTTTGCAGTCAATTTTGAAAATAAAAAAGGGTGGAACGATAAACATTCCACCCATCTATTATAACCTATATATAAGGTATTATTCTTCTAAATCAAGATCCAACTTATTCTTTTCAAACTTAATACGAAACTCGCCATTTGCAAACTGTCGCATAAGAATCTCTAGCACCGTATTCATAGAGAAACCAACCTGTTTACAGTAAGCGCTGAAAGCATCCTTGACATCCTTGTCAATAGTTGTATTGAGTACGACCTTATTATTTTCCACCATACTAATCCCAATCCTCGTCACGCACACGGGTAGACTTTACGGCTACAAAATCATCACACCACGAATCATCATCCAAGTATACAATCTCCCACTCATGCGCCTTGCAATAACCAGCTTCATCGTCCTGAATCTCAAAGCCATTATCAAACGGCTCACAGTTACGGCAATTAGCGCAGCAACGTGGATGAATCTTAGACATTTTTTTCTCCTAACAATTAGTACAAATCAAACTCACGAATGGTATAGTGTCCAAAATCAGGATATTCCACGTCATATGGTGGAAACCATATCATATATTCTCCATTATATCCATTTCGAACATCCCTATAACATCCACAATCATCAAGATACTTAGCGGCATCATCATATTTAGAAAAGATTCTATCAATCTCCTGATAGCCATCCTCGTATGCACAGCCATTGTCATACCATACAACATACACCTTGTCCTTGGCGGCTTGAGCAATCTCAATAGGCGTGCTATCAATCTTTTCCGTAACCGCTTGTGGAATCATAATTGGCTCTTCCATGACAATAAAACCAACATCACTCATAATTTTCCAACCTAACTATATATATGGATAAACTCTAAGACAAGCAATGTCGTACAAAAAATAAAACAAAAGATTATAATTTTCCAGTCATCGCTATTCATACCCACGGTCTATCCTTTCTTCCGACTATCAACATACATGATACTACTTATCATATAGTTGTCAAGTAGATATTCCAAATAAAAAAGACCAGCTAAATGCTAGTCTTTAATATCAATCTTATTGCTTTTGCCTATCTTTAGCACGAACTCGCCCGATACAAACTGTACCATGAACGTCTCCAATACCGTGTTCATAGGCATCCCAGCGCCTTTACAATGGACTTTAAAACTATCTAAAACGCCTTTGTTTATTGTCGTATTAAGCATAGCGCGTTCATTTTTCTGTACATTTGCCTTTATATTTGACATACATAAGCACTCCTTTATATGTTACATTAGTCTAACTATATTGTATTGCATATAAAAGTAGCTATCAAGTAGATAAGAAAGCAGGGCTTAAATAGCCCTGCTAAAACGTTTTACTTTTCCGTATAAGGTACAATTAAAAACTAATCGTCATACTCACCGTACTTGCCATTAAGCCAGTCATTAGTAGTCTTTAGCATCTGTCCAAACGTCCAATAATAAGCGCCCTCGACATACTTATTCGTAAGGACATTATTGATAATATCGTTCTTAGTGATAGCAAAATCAACCAGCTCGTCAAATGAACCGTTACCATCATAGACATAGTAAGTAACCACAAACAATTCATCATCAGACAACATCATTTCATTTGTCTGTAAGGAATCAGTATACCAATCATTACCCTTTGGATCAAGGGCAGAAGCCACACACTCATGCTCGCCAGCACAATGCTCACTGTCTGTTACATAGACAATATCCTCAAGAACGTCCTCAATCGTATCGTCATAAGCCCAATAATCAGCATCTTCAACACTCTTGCAAATCGCAGTCAGCATATTATACTCCTTTTATGCGGACACTAATAAACCTGCGATAGATTATTGCACATATTAAATAGCGCGTCAAGATGCTTTTGCATATCTTTTTTGAACTTTTCAGAATCGGCTTTGTTCTTGACTGCAAAGGCACCTTGACAATTATTCCAAATGCAATACGCCATATCACACATTAGCACTCATGCTCGGGAATATCGGGAACGCTGCACGGTTCACTGCGAAGATGATAAAGAATCGAATCATCATCCAAAAGGTTTTCAATATCGCCGTACTCAAAGGCGGCAAATGCACTGTCGTTAAACTCCTCGTAAGCATCCGACATCTGCTCATGCTTAATTACGTTGCCGTTAGCATCAACCAGATAGCAGCTGAAGAAAGCCCCGTTATTATCATAATCGCTGAAAACAGCTATAACCATTCCGTTCTCATACTTCACAGCGTATGAATAAGGCGTATAACCTTCGGAAATAATCTGCGTAGCGCTCTCTACAAACCCCATCTGATATGTATTCTCGTCAACGAAATTATAGTTATCGTCAATGTTTACGCAAGAACACATAATAAGCATGAAATAAAGCAGGGCAGATACGCAACGAAAATCATCCTTTACATACCCATCATACCAATCATCCCAGTTGTTAGGCGTGAAACATACATAGCCATCGTGAGAAGTATACTTCTTCTCAAGAAACTCCTCAAAATTATTACGGTTCATGGCAGCGTAGCCAAGCATAAACTCACACAGTCCATCCGTGTATGCAAAATCAAACAGAACCGAATCGGTCTCAAAGTTATAATACTTCGGATGGTACGTGCCAGTATACGTAATATAAAAATCATCATCATAATCAGACGGGAGAATATCACAAATAGCAGATTCAATATACGCAACCGCGCTCTCACCAAGCTCATCATCGGCCTTGTCGCGCATGTTGTAGGGAATACCACCCCAAAGCTCACCAAGGTAGGTTTCATAAATAGTGGTGTCGATGAAATGTCCGATACAAGCGGTTGAAGTCTGAATCTTGTGGTTCATCGTATCGTTCATTAAAGTACCTTTCTCTAAGGTTTTCTCTTTTCTTGCCTAATAGTATATATAGTTGGTAACTACATGTCAACTATATTTCAAGTTCATATTTTCTCCACAAAAAATATCACGCCTTATAGACGGCAACACAAATGAAAGGAAAGAAGTGAGAAAAGGCGTGGGATAGTGTTGCCGCCTATGAGACGTGATATTAGATATTCCCATATGGGAATATAATTACCTTGATACAAGAAGTTTTCCCATATGGTAAAATTATAAGTTACACCAAAAGTCATCTTCGGTAAACTCTGTACCGTGGAAAAGATTATACATAAGCCAATTTGGAATGTCGCTAGGGTATGTCGCAGTCGCAACAACATTGCGCTCACTCTCAATCATCTGCGGCAATGCTTCTTGATTGTAGTAAAAATCAGTATATAGCTTGTCTTTAAGCTCATACATTTCATCATCGCTAAGTTGCTCAACCTTCATGGCAACCACCTCTCTAAGCCACTGTAATACGATTTAAGACACGTTAAGTCTAAGCACGTGTACCGAACTCAACCTTGTCCCAGCCACCCATTAAAAAAGCGTACATCCATCCGTCCACGATAAAGCACGCTTTCATGGGGTTGGTATTGTGCTCTTTCGCTTCGTCCTCATAATATACGTTTACGATATTTACGATACCCATGCTTTGAAGATGCAACAGCGCTTTACGTACATTGCTGCATAGCGTTTCATCGCCAATAGCTTTGGCAAGGTCGCTATACGTCCCCTCGAAAACGGACATTTTCATAAGATAGTCCATGATACGGACTTCTTGTTTGGTAAGCTCACGAAACTTACGCATGAGGGTGTACGTCTCGTCATAGTCAAAGTTCATAGTATAAGACAATGTTCTATCCTTCCAATTAGAGTTGCTAGAACTCACGATTGCGTTTGCCTTTAAGAAAATCAACGTGATTTTCTGCCTGCTTCATGGTCTTGCAATTAAAATCATTCTTTCCATCTTCAAATGTAGAATAATTATATCCAATTGCTTTAAGGTTATCACTCGCTTCACGAATCTCCATGTTAGGCAAACGATAATTACTTTGCTGATAAACAATAACCTTGTCAATAGTAATCTTAACAATGCTGTCATCAAGAATACCAGTGCCGCCAATAGAACGACTATTCTTAATCAGCAAAGGAATCTTGACGTTACCACAACTGCGGCTAACATAACCAATGGTATCGTAAATCTCCATCCAGTCACGACCAGTTTCAGTATCTCCATAGAAAACACGAATACGCTTATGGTTTTTCATTGCACCATCGAGAATCTGAATAACCCTATCAGGCGTATCAAGACAATACCAAGTGTCGTTGTAAATCTTATAGTGCCTGCCGTTGAACTCTTTAACCTGAATGTCCATCGCAGTTCCTTTCTCGTCTGTTCTTTCCATGTCTATATAATACTCTAATCCAAGGCGATACAGCCGAGATTTTCCACCTTCACAGATCATACACAATTCATTTCAGTGTAATTTCAATTCATTGCTGAAACGACACCAAAACAAAAAGGGACGAATTACTCCGCCCCAAACGCATAGCGCAATACGCATTCATTACAACACGAAACCCAGCCGTCCTTAACCTTGCCATTGCTAGACGCGAGAATCAGAACGTCATATTTCACACTAAGTTTTGAATGGCAAAAAGCACACTCACGGTCTTTATCTTCCCACCACTTGTTAACGCGCCTATACTTATCCATATTGCTATGCTCCTTTGACCTCAATAATAATCCAATTATCTTCAAAAAGATAATCATAGCAGCAGCAATTATATCCATTGAACCAGACAATTGCATTGCCGTCATTATATCTAAAATCAACATCACCCGCATGTTTATGCGGTGTGATAAATCTATCCATATCAATATTAACCTTATAGTCCCCAACAATAACTTTGGCAATTTCATTCGCGGCATCCTCGCGCGTGGCGTACCTGCCAATTACACCAAGGCCAGTTTCCTGATTATGGTTGACAAGAATAAACATTTCAATTCTCCAATCAAATTGTTTGTAACGTTATCTTTTGAGTTGTAACATATGAAATGTTACATAGATAAAAACAATGTTACCAATGCAACCACTCGCCAAGGTACACGCGCTCAAAGTCCTGCTTCATAGAGCGGCGAGCGCGGCGATTCTCCTTACGCTTCTGCTCGTTGATACGCTTAGTGTGACCAGCGCCATAGAGGTCGGAGTTGTGGTAGGAGCCACCGAACTCGCCACGGTTGTTGCTCATGGTCTTGCGCTTGAACTCGTCCCTCATGGTTGCGTCCTTTCTTCCGCTCCCTTTCGTTAGTTATATAATACTGCCAACAACAACCTACACAAGTGGTAATAGCGATCCTCCATAATCTCTACACAATTCTCCATATAAAAAAAGAGCGGCATAATAACCGCTCTAATCTAATTCACGTAATTCCTTGCCGCAAAAGGGACAGAAGAATATAGGTACTCTAATAGTACACGAATTGAACCCGCCACTTACAGTGACCAACTTAGGTTTACAATCGTCCCACTCGATATACACAACGCTCATTTTGTCTTTGGTGTATATGTTCTTACTCTTCTCGCAATACTCACACATAACCGTCCAATCTAACACATTAGTTACATATCTCCACGCGATTAAGTAGGTTGCGCGTCAAGTCAATTGTCCAGCGCATATATTTACCATGTTTATCAGACACGATAATGCTACATCCGTTATTGTCAATTATAAGTTCATCGCCTATCTTCTTTTGCATTTCTCGCGCACATTCACGCATAAACTTTCGTCCATCATCATGGCTTTTAAACAAGGTAATGTCATAAAGTGCGGCGTTTCTATAACCAGTAGAAATAACAGCGAACTTATATTCCGCTAGACCACCAAAAAGATTCATAATAAACCTCCATAAACAACATGGTGAAAAAAGTATATACCATTTTCATTAGGCTGTCTTGCTTATATCGTGCTTGCTTACAACGTCCCAAAAATCAACATCCTCACGCTGCTTATATCCATCATGTTCATCATACGTATAAACATCGTCAACGATAGCGGCAAGGTCAAAGTCGTTAACGTACTCTCCAAGTGCGGGAGCAATCTCATAATTGATAACATCGGCACCAGTAGTGAGTTTCATGGTATACCCCAAACACTCCTAGTAATTGATAATAGCTTGCACTTCTGGCATGTCAACATCAAAAGGATGCTTTTCCAATGCGTCATAGTAATCGACCATCTTGCGAACCATGCACCTATCGCAATACTTATCTGACACATCAGTTTCAGCGTCTATATACGGGCAGCAGAAACAAACGTAATTGATTGATTCCTGTAGCTTCTTGTCCTTCATGTCGGCTCCTTTCTATCGCCTTTCGTTAGCTATATATTACCAAAGATTGAATCGAGATTGTCGAGAATCTTTATCTCCACAAT
>ERZ773131.25-NODE-25-length-137696-cov-6.566786_pt1 | contig 137696 bp, 145 predicted proteins | sample MGYA00511082_ERZ773131 | MGnify/ENA primary metagenome ERZ773131 (study PRJEB29015, sample SAMEA2737813) | human gut metagenome | biome: human gut; feature: human-associated habitat; material: faeces | place: China | collected 2012 ... | reverse complement strand
CCGCCCCGCGCACTTGCAGGGCCACGGATGAAGGAACGCCGCGGCAGGCGGCGAATGGGCTTTTGGGATGCGAAAGGTACATGCGGTCCATTTAACAGAGTGACGAAACCGGAATGGTACCCTCCCTGCTACGATAATCTTTCATGAGTCTGGTGCGTCCGCGACAAAGCTGAAATACATCCCCCCGGCCCATTGCCAATAGTTTCTCGATGAGAGAATATCAATGCCGCGAATCCCATATAAATTTTAGTTGTCATGTTTTGGCTTTTCCTGTATGATAGAGAGAAACATTGTAAACTATGATATAATATAGATAACGTAAATACACAAGATAACAAAGAGGGATACGAGTTGTATAAGAAGTGGAAATTGTATGAGCCGGTGCCGGAGCTAGCGGCGTTTGCGCAGGAGATCGGTCGGGATACGACGGTGGCGGCGCTCCTCTGGCATCGCGGCATCCGCACGCGCGATGCGGCGGAGCTCTTCCTGCATCCGGAGCGGCTGCCTTTTGCCGACCCGTTCGCGATGCGCGACATGGACAAGGCCGTAGCGCGCATCCAGAAGGCATTGGAGCGGGGTGAGCACATCACGGTCTACGGCGACTACGATGTCGACGGCATGACGGCGACGTCGCTTCTGACGCGGACGCTACGCAAATTCGGCGCGAAGGTGGACTTCTACATCCCCGACCGCATGACGGAGGGCTACGGCCTCAACCGCCGGGCGCTCGAGGAGATTGCGGAGCAGTCGGACCTGCTCATCACGGTGGACTGCGGCATCGCTTCGGTCGCGGATGTTGCGGCGGTACAGGGCGCTGGCAAGCTCGACATCATCATCACGGACCACCATCTGCCGGGCAGCGAGCTGCCGCCCGCCTGTGCGGTGCTCAACCCGCATCGCGCCGACTGCCCGTATCCCGACAAGGACCTCGCGGGCGTTGGCGTCGCCTTCAAGCTCTGCCAGGCCCTTGCCGCTGCGCGGTCGGGGAAGCCGTGGGACGGCCAGTCGGCCTTCACGGATGACCTCGAGCTCGTCGCGCTCGGCACGGTCGCAGACATTGTGCCGCTGCGCGGGGAGAACCGCCGCATTGTCAAGCAGGGCATGGCCCGCATGGAGGCGACTGCACTGCCGGGCGTCGCGGCGCTCGTCGAGGTCGCGGGGCTCAAGGACAAGAAGATCACGGCGGGCCATCTCGGCTTCTTGCTCGCGCCACGGCTCAATGCGGCGGGGCGCATCGAGTCGGCGCGCACGGGTGTCGCACTCCTGACGGCGGAGGACCGCGCGCAGGCCGACAAGCTCGCGCTCGAGCTCGACGCGCTCAACACGGAGCGGCGCGAGATTGAGAGTACCATCTGCCAGACGGCGGAGCAGGAGCTCGAGTCCCTCGACATGGCGGAGACGAAAGCCATCGTTGTCGCGGGCAAGGGCTGGAATCCCGGCGTCATCGGCATCGCGGCATCGCGGCTCGTCGACAAGTTCTACAAGCCGACCATCGTGCTCTCCGTGCAGGAGGATGGCATCTGCCGCGGCTCGTGCCGCAGCATTGAGGGGCTCAACATGTACGAGGCGCTCTCGGCCTGCAAGGAGCACCTGCTGCAGTTCGGCGGCCACGCGATGGCGGCGGGCCTCTCGCTGCGCGAGGAGGAGCTGCCCGCGTTCCGCGCGGCGTTTGCCGCCTATGCGGGTGCGCATCTCTCGGAGGAGGACTACGAGCCGAAGGTCTCGGTCGAGTTCGAGATGATGCCGGAGGAACTGACGCTTGACCTCGTCGAGGAGCTTTCGCTGCTCGAACCGTACGGCATGGGCAACCCCAAGCCGTATTTCGGCTGCCGCAATGTGCGCGGCCGCGAAGCGATGGCCATCGGGCGCGAGCAGAACCACCTGCGCTTCAAGCTCGGCACGGAGGATGCACCTGTGACGAGCCTGATGTGGAACCGCGCTGACCTCGCCGCCGCGGTCAACCGCGAAACACTCGACGTCGTCTACGCGCCAGCCATCAATGAGTGGAACGGGCGCCGCAGCCTGCAGTGCATGGTCGAGGATCTGAGCCCTGCAGCGAGCGAGCGCGTCTTCCCCGAGAAGGAACTCTTGCGCGATATTTACCGCTACTTCTACGCCATGCAGAGGGGGCAGGGACTGATTCCCTTTGACACAGCGGCGCTCACAGCAGGTTTTTGCCAGTCATTCCATCATATTTCGCAGTATACGATGGGTGCGGCCTTGCGCATTTTCCAAGAATTAGGTATCCTAAGAGAGAATCTCAATGAAAATCGCTATTATTTGCCACCCGTTCAGGGCAAGCAGGGAAAGATGGAACTGGACGCTTCGCCGACGTACCGGCGGCACAAGGTCATCTGACAGGGATAGAGAAACAGAAAGACCTTGCATCACGCGGCAAGTCTATGCGTGATGACAAAAAGGAGTGGGATGTATGAATGACAAAGAGAAAGAACCGGTGACGATCGAGAACATCCTCGACGCTGTCAAATCGTATTCGCCGAAGGCCGACCTCGACCTCATCCGGCGCGCCTATGAACTCGCGAGAAAGGCCCATGCCGGGCAGACGCGCGTGTCGGGGGAGGCGTACATCATCCACCCGCTGCACGTCGCCCAGATCCTCACGCAGCTGCATCTCGACGACGCGACCATCAGCGCGGCTCTCTTGCACGATGTCGTCGAAGACACGATCTACACGAACGACCAGATGAAGGAGATGTTCGGCGACGAGGTCGCGATGCTCATCGACGGCGTGACGAAGCTCGGACGCCTGCAGTATAAATCGAAGGAAGAGGCTCAGCTCGAGAGCTACCGCAAGATGTTCCTCGCGATGGCCAAGGACATCCGCGTCATCATGATCAAGCTCGCGGACCGCCTGCACAACATGCGCACGCTCAAGTACATGCGCGAGGACAAGCAGAAGCGCATCGCGCGCGAGACGATTGAGATCTACGCGCCGCTCGCGAACCGTCTCGGCATCTCGAGCATCAAGTGGGAGCTCGAGGACCTCTGCCTGCGCTACCTCGAGCCGGAAATCTACTACGACCTCGTCGAGAACGTCAAGCAGAAGCGCAAGGAGCGCCAGACGTTCATCGATACGTCCATCGAGCAGATCAAGGAGAAGCTTGCCGAGGCGCACATCAAGGCGGACATCAGCGGCCGCGCGAAGCATTTCTACAGCATCTACAAGAAGATGAAGCGCGACAACAAGGAGCTCAGTGAGATCTACGACCTCTCGGCCGTGCGCGTGCTCGTCGACTCGGTCAAGGACTGCTACGGTGTGCTCGGCGTCATCCACGCGATGTGGAAGCCAATCCCGGGCCGCTTCAAGGACTACATCGCCATGCCGAAGTCGAACGGCTATCAGTCCCTGCACACGACGGTCATGACGCGCGGCTATCCGCTCGAGATCCAAATCCGCACGTTTGCGATGCATCAGGTCTCGGAGTACGGCGTCGCCGCGCACTGGAAATACAAGGAAGCGGGCAAGGGCGCCAAGGCAACGGGTGCCGTCGACCAGAAGATGAGCTGGCTGCGCCAGATGGTCAACCTGCAGCAGGAACTCAGCGACCCGAAGGAGTACTTCGAGGCGCTCAAGGTCGACGTCTTCTCGGACGAGGTCTTCGTCTTCACGCCGAAGGGTGACGTCGTCGACCTGCCGAAGGGCTCCATCCCGATTGACTTTGCTTACCGCATCCACACGGAAGTCGGCCACCACTGCGTCGGCGCCAAGGTCAACGGCAAGCTCGTGCCGCTCGAGTACAAGCTCAAGAACGGCGACATCGTCTCCGTCATCACCAACAAGGCGAACAACGGCCCGAGCCGCGATTGGCTCAACATCGTCGCCTCGTCGGAGACGCGTAGCAAGATCCGCTCGTGGTTCAAGAAGGAGAAGCGCGAGGAGAACATCGAGCAGGGCCTCGAGCTCATCAAGGACGAGGCCAAGCGCCTCGGCTATGCGCCCAAATCCCTGCTCAAGGAAGGGCGCCTGCAGCAGGTCGCGGACAAGCTCAACATCCTCAGTGAGGAAGACCTTCTCGCCGCACTCGGCTACGGCGGCATCACGGTGCGCAGCGTCATGACGAAGCTCATCGAGCTCTACAAGAAGGACCTCAAGGAAGCCACGCCGCCCGACGTCTCGAAGATGCTCTCGGAGTTCAAGTCGCCGCAGCACGTCGGCAAGCGCAACCGCTCGAGCCACGGCGTGCTCGTCGAGGGCGAGAGCGGCCTGCTCGTCCGCCTGGCCCGCTGCTGCAACCCGATCCCCGGCGACCCGATCACGGGCTTCGTCACCAAGGGCCGCGGCGTCTCCGTCCACCGCGCGGACTGCCCGAACGTCCTGCGCGACAACGACCTCTCGCGCATGATCGAGGTCAGCTGGGATATCGGCCTCGACAAGGACTACACGGTCGAGATCGAGATCGTCTGCAACGACAAGAGCGGCGTGCTCGCAGAGCTCCTCGCCGTGCCGTCGGAGATGAAGATCAACATCCACAGCGTCAACGCCAACCCGAACCGCAGCAACAAGACGTCGACCATCATCATGGGCCTCGACGTCAAGAACGCGACGCAGGTCTCCCAGATCATGACGAAGATGCGCCGTCTCAAGAACGTCTACAGCGTCTCCCGCGCCCTGAGCAGCCGCACGGGACAGTGAGTACAGAGCGTCTAGAACAGTTGATTTCAGTTCTCTTTTGATTGTATTTTTTTCACATTTTTGTTATAATATATGCATTTGAAATGTTACGATGTCCTGTGAATGAAATGAAACAATGATACAGAGGGGTAGCAGGGATCAAGAATCAATAGACGATAGAAAAGGGGACTATATTATGTCACAGACTTTCACGATGGACGACCTCAAGCGCATGCTGCAGGAGCGCCAGCACAAGATGACGCCGCAGCGCCAGGTCGTCCTCCAGATCTTCCTCGACCATCCGGGCGAGCACCTTTCGGCTGAGGATGTACACGGCATCCTGCGCGACAACAAATCCGAGATTGGCCTCGCCACGGTCTACCGCAGCCTCGAGCTGCTCTCGGAGCTCGGCATCCTGCAGAAGATGGAGTTCGGCGACGGCTGCAGCCGCTATGAGGTCAACCGGACGGACCCGTCGAAGCATCATCACCACCATCTGATCTGCACGAACTGCGGCAAAGTCATCGAGTTCCAGGACGATCTCTTAGAGCCGCTCGAGGACGACATCAAGGAAAAGCTCGGCTTCACGGTCAGCGACCATCAGGTCAAGTTCTTTGGCCTCTGCAAGGAGTGCCAGGAGGCCCAGAAGTGACGGCAGTGAATCAAGACGCAAAGCTGAGGGTCCGGACGTTCACGCTCAATAACCGCAAGGAGATCATCTCGAAAATCGTGCGCGAGGTGCTCGTGCTCTTCAAGGTGGAGATCGTGGGGCGCCAGGGCGAGGCCGACTACCTGCAGCTCTCCGTCATCAACCACCGCTTGCCCGACACCGAGGACGGGCGCGTCGTCATCGAGTCGAATCTCATGCTCTTTGACCTCGCAGGCCACGCCACTTCTTTTGTGCGGCGCGGCACGGGAGCACTCGACGAGCGCGAGGGCGCGGCGGTCAACCGCCTGATCAAGCTCAATCTCTACCATATCTTCTGCGAAGAACTCGATATGCCCCAGGCACCCTGGGGCATTCTGCATGGCGTGCGCCCGACGAAGATCGTGCACCGCTGGATCCGCGGCGGCATGGGGGAAGAAGATATCATCGAGCGCCTGCAGTCGGACTACGCCTGCAGCGAGGCGAAGGCGCGCGTCATCGTGCCGATGGCGTTCCGCCAGCTGCCATTCCTCGCGCAGTCGGACGAAAAGACGGTCAGTGTCTACGTCGGCATCCCGTTCTGCCTGACGCGCTGCCTCTACTGCTCGTTCCCGTCGAACATCCTGCCGGGCAGGAAGCGCATTGCGGAGTTCATGACTGTCCTCGAGAAAGACCTGCTCGCGGCCAAGGAAGCCATCGACCACTACGGCTTCCACGTGCAGAATATCTACGTCGGCGGCGGCACACCGACGAGCCTGCCGGACGAAGCCTTTGCCGAAATGCTCAATATGGTATATAATGCTTTCTATGGGCCCTCTATCGTGGAATTCACGGTGGAGGCGGGCCGTCCGGACAGCATCACGCCGGCAAAGATCGAGACGATGAAGCGCCTTTCCGTCTCGCGCGTCAGCGTCAACCCGCAGACGATGCAGGCAAAGACGCTCCACCGCATCGGCCGCCAGCACACGCCGGAAGACGTCGTCACGATGTTCCACGCACTGCGCGAGGCCGGCATCCCGCACATCAACATGGACCTCATCCTCGGCCTGCCGGGCGAGACGGCCGAAGATGTGCGCGACACGATGGAGAAGGTCACGGCGCTCGGCCCGGACGACATCACGCTGCACGCCCTGGCCCTCAAGCGCGGCTCGCGCCTGCGCTTCCTCATGGAGGACCAGCACGTCGAGCTGCCGTCTGACGAGGAGACGCGCCGCATGTCGGAAGTCGCGATGGCCTATGTCGAGAAGCTCGGCATGCGCCCGTACTACCTCTACCGCCAGGGCTACATGAGCGGCGACCTCGAGAACGTCGGCTGCTGCCGCGCCGGTGCGGAAGGCATGTACAACATCCAGATCATGGAGGAGCACCAGACCATCATCGGCATCGGCGGCGCGCTGCGCTCCGGCAAGCCGCACGACGGCCGTGCGCCCGACGAAGGTCGTCGACTTCCGCAGGAAGCGCATGAAGTCCTCGTTCAACGCGAAGGACCTCGTGACGTACCTGCGCGACATCGATATCTACATCGAAAAGCGCCGCGCACTTCTCGACGAAGCGTACGGCAATCCATCATAATTCATACAGGGGGAACGATTCATGCTCACCAATGCCCCTCGGGGAACAAAAGACATCCTGCCCGACACTGTCGGCGAATGGAACTACATCGAAGGGAAAATCCGCGAGATCTGCGGCCGTTACGGATTTGAAGAGATCCGCACGCCGCTCTTCGAACACACGGAGCTCTTCCATCGCGGTATCGGCGAAGGCACCGATGTCGTCGACAAGGAGATGTACACGTTCGAGGACCGCGGCGGACGCAGCATTACGCTGCGCCCGGAGAACACGGCGTCAGTCGTGCGCGCCTACCTGCAGAACAAGCTCTACGGCGACTCCTCGCTCGTCAAGCTCTTCTACATCGGTTCGATGTTCCGCTACGACCGCCCGCAGGCCGGCCGCATGCGCGAATTCCATCAGTTCGGCGTCGAGTCGCTCGGCGAGGAGAACCCGATGGCCGATGCTGAGATCATCATGCTGGCCGTCGACTTCCTGCAGTCGCTCGGGCTCAAGGACCTGAAGCTCAGCCTCAACTCGGTCGGCTGCCCGAAGTGCCGTCCTGTCTACCGCAAGGTCCTGCAGGACTACTTCCGCGACAAGCTCGATGACCTCTGCGAGGACTGCCAGGACCGCTTTGAGCGCAGCCCGCTGCGCATCCTCGACTGCAAAGTCGATGCCGACAAGCCTTATATGGCCGATGCGCCGAAGATCACGGACTGCCTCTGCGACGAGTGCCGCGAGCACTTCGAGAAGGTCCAGAGCTACCTGACGAATGCCGGCATTGCATTCGAGCTCGACCCGCGTCTCGTGCGCGGCCTCGACTACTACACGAAGACGGCTTTCGAGATCAAGTACGCGCCGCTCGGCGCGCAGAGCGCTGTCGCCGGCGGCGGCCGCTACGACGGCCTCATCGAGGAGATTGGCGGCAAGCCGACGCCGGCCGTCGGCTTTGCGACGGGCCTCGAGCGCGTGCTCCTGGCCCTCGAGAAGCAGGGCCTGATTCCCGAGCAGCCGAAGAAGACGGATGCCTTTGTCGTCGCGCTCGGCGAGGCGGCCAAGGCCCCGGCGTTCACGCTCCTGACGAAGCTGCGCCGCGCCGGCCTCAAGGCTTCGATGGACTATGCGGGCCGCAGTATGAAGGCCCAGATGAAACAGGCAAACAAGGCAAATGCCCGCTTTGCGCTGATCATCGGTGAAGATGAAGTCAAAGAATCCTGTGTCATGCTCAAGGATATGGAAAAGAGTGAGCAGCAGAAGGTTTCTTTTGATGCAATTATAGAAAAGCTATGTGCTGAGGTGAAAGGTTAATGGAAACATTACAAGGTATGAAGCGCACCCATCATTGCGGTGTACTTCGCAAGACGGACGTCGGCCAGGACGTCGTGCTCTGCGGCTGGGTCTCCCGCCGTCGTGACCACGGCGGACTGATCTTCGTCGACATGCGCGACCGTTCTGGTTTCGTCCAGGTCGTATTCGACGAGGCTGCCATGAACGAAGGAACGTTCCACAAGGCAGAGTCCCTGCGCAACGAGTTCTGCATTGCCGTCCGCGGCAAGATCCGCGCGCGCAGCGAGGAGACGATCAACCCGAACATCGATACGGGCGAGATCGAGGTCGTCTGCGCCGAGCTGCGCATCCTCAATCCGTCGAAGACGCCGCCGTTTTACATCCAGGACGGCGTTGATGTGGACGAGATGGTCCGCCTCAAGTACCGTTATCTCGACCTGCGCCGCCCGGAGATGCAGAAGAATATCATCCTGCGTCACCGCGTGACGAAGATCATGCGCGACTTCTTCGACCGCAACGGCTTCCTCGAAATCGAGACGCCGATGCTCTGCAAGAGCACGCCGGAAGGCGCCCGCGACTTCCTTGTCCCGAGCCGCGTCAACCCGGGCGAGTTCTACGCGCTGCCGCAGTCCCCGCAGATCTTCAAGCAGATCCTGCAGGTCGCCGGCTTCGAGAAGTATTTCCAGATTGTCCGCTGCTTCCGCGATGAGGACCTGCGCGCCGACCGTCAGCCGGAGTTCACTCAGCTCGATATCGAGATGAGCTTCATGGATCAGGACGATATCCTGACGCTGATGGAGGAGATGATCAAGGAGCTCTTCAAGAAGTCCATCGGCGCCGACGTCCCGACGCCGTTCGAGCGCATGGAGTGGGATACGGCCATGGACAAGTACGGTTCCGATAAGCCGGACCTCCGCTTCGACATGCCGCTCATGGACATCTCCGAGTACGTCAAGGGCTCGAGCTTCAAGGTCTTCAACTCCGTCATCGAGAATGGCGGCATGGTCAAGTGCATCAAAGTCGACGGCTATGCGGATATCCCGCGCCGCCGCCTCGATGACCTCGTCAAGTTCGTCCAGGTCTACGGTGCGAAAGGCCTTGCCTGGATCCAGTACACGGAAGACGGCATCAAGAGCCCGTTCAAGAAGTTCTACGAGGATGAGACGTTCGCCAAGATTGCCGAGGCAACGGGCGCCAAGACGGGCGACCTGCTGCTCGTCGTCGCCGACAAGCGCCTCGTCGTCGACACGGCGCTCGGCCAGCTCCGCCTCGAGATGGGCAAGGAGCGCGGCCTCATCGATCCGGACAAGCTCCGCTTCCTCTGGGTCGTCGACTTCCCGATGTACGAGTGGAGCGACGAGGAGCACCGCTTCAAGGCTATGCACCATCCGTTCACGGCACCGCGCGACGAGGATATCGACCTCCTCAACACGGACCGCATGGGCGATGTCAAGGCCAAGGCTTATGACATGGTCCTCAACGGCGTCGAGATCGGTGGCGGCTCGCTGCGTATCTACAACGCCGACCTGCAGGAGAAGGTCTTCGAGTCCCTCGGCCTCACGCCGGAGCAGGCTCATACGAAGTTCGGCTTCATGATGGATGCCTTCCAGTACGGCACGCCGCCACATGGCGGTCTCGCATTCGGCCTCGACCGCCTCGTCATGCTCATGGCGAAGCGCCCGTCGATCCGCGACGTCATCGCCTTCCCGAAGACGCAGAGCGCGCGCGACGTCATGTCGAACGCTCCGTCGCCTGTCGATGAGAAGCAGCTCCGCGAGCTCTCCATCCGCACGGCCGTCAAGAAAAAAGAGAAGAAGGAGAACTGAGTCTCCTGCGTATTCAGAGGCATCTGCTCTCTGAAAGAATCCCGAGTACCTTTCGAGGTGCCCGGGATTCTTTGCATATTGGCCCAATTTATGATAGAATCTATCTTATATCATGAAGGGCCGCGGTCTGCGGTCTTGTCTATGGGAGGGTAACAACGTGCCGAAGAAGATCGATATCCTCGGGGTCAAGGTCGACCCCGTCACGATGGATGAAGCCGTCGCCCAGGTGGAGACGTATATGGATGAGATGAGCGGCGTGCTCGTCGCCACGGCCAATGCCGAGATGATCATGCGCGCGACGCATGACCACGAGCTCATGAAGATTCTCAATGATGCCGCTCTTGTCGTGCCGGATGGGGCGGGGACGGTCTGGGCTGCGCACCACCTCGGCCACGAGATGCCGGAGCGCGTCGCCGGCTACGACCTCGCACAGGAGCTCATGCGCCGCGCGCCGGAGAAAAAGCGCCGCATCTTCTTCTTCGGCTCGGCACCCGGCGTGGCGGAACTCGCCAAGAAGAAGGCCGAGACGCTCTACCCGGGCATCGAGATCGTCGGCACGCGCAACGGCTTCTTCTCGGAGAAGGACGAGCCGGCCATCATCGAGGAGATCCGCAAGGCGAAGCCCGATCTCCTGCTCGCCGCGCTCGGCGTGCCCAAGCAGGAAAAGTGGCTCTACGCCCACAAGGACGAACTCGGCGTACCCGTCTCGATCGGCGTCGGCGGAACGCTCGACGTCATGGCCGGCGTCATGAAGCGCGCGCCGCGCTGGATGCAGAAGGCCAAGCTCGAATGGCTCTTCCGCGGCATGCTGCAGCCGAAGCGCGCCGGCCGCCTCATGGCGCTGCCGAAGTTCGTGCTCAAGGTCCATCACGCCAAGAAGTGATGCGCGGACCCTGCCTTTGAGAAAAGTCACGGGCGCGTGCGCCTTGATGGCCATCTCGTATGGACAAAGGCAGGGCAATCCGTTATAATTGTAAATTAGCAGACAGGCCAGTGGCGAAACTGGCCTTCTCCTTATGCAGGCACTGACCTGCAGGAAGGAGCAATGAAATCAACGCGATCAGGAGGTGGAGGTTTGACTCCGATTATTTCAGAAGGATACCCGTTCATCGGGGGATGTTTTGTGCTGACGCTGCTCTTTGGCTGGTCGTTCCATCCGTTGGCCGCCGTCGTGCCGTTCATCCTCATGCTGTACTTCTGCTACTTCTTCCGCAATCCGCGCCGCCATATCGAGCAGGACCCCTCTGTCGTGCTCTCGCCGGCTGACGGGACGGTCACGGACATCGTGCCGCTCGAGACGGATGAGGACGGCTTCCTCCAGGAGCCGTGCAACAAGGTCATCATCTTCATGTCGGTCTTCAACGTGCACGTCAACCGCAGCCCCATCGACGGGGAAATCAAGCTGCAGAAGTATTACTGCGGCCGCTTCCGTCCGGCCTACAAGGACACGGTGGGCTTCGAGAATGAGCATCACCTGCTCGGCATCGAGAACAGCCGCATGCGCATCACCGTCAAGCAGATCGCGGGCATCCTGGCCCGCCGCATCGTCTCCTACGTCACGCTCGACGACAAGCTCAAGCAGGGAGAACTCTACGGGATGATCAAGTTCGGCTCGTGCCTCGAGGTCGTCATGCCGAAAGATGTCGCCGTGACGGTCGAGAAGGGCCAGAAGGTCATGGGAGGCAAAACCATTATCGGGAGGATAAAAGACTGATGGACTATCGCAGGTTAATACCGAATATGTGTACTTCATCGAACCTTGTCTTCGGCATGTGTTCGATTCTTTCCACGTACAGTGGCAATCTCGTCTGGGGCTCGATCTTCATCCTGCTCGCACTCGTCGCGGACGGACTCGACGGCCGCACGGCGCGCTTCTTCGGCGTGGCCAGCGAGATGGGCAAGGAGATGGATTCGCTCTGCGACCTCGGCTCATTTGGCATCGCACCGGCATTCCTCGCCTGGGCCTTCGTGCTGCACAACCACGGCATCCTCGGCATCGTCGTTGCGATTTTCTTCGCGATCTGCGGCATGTGGCGCCTCGCGCGCTTTAACGTCAACGCCTCGGTCGTGCACGGCTACTTCATGGGCCTCGCCATTCCGGCCGGCGGCAACATCGTCGCGATGACGACGCTGCTCTTCGTGCAGCTCGGCATCGACCCGATGACGTTTGGCATCGCGTACCCGATCGTCATGGCGTTCGTCGGCTGGCTCATGGTCAGCCACGTCCACTACCCGAATTTCAAGGGTGATGGGGCAGAGCCCATCTACCTGCTCTCGAAGGTCGTCGCACTCGTCATGTTCCTCGCCATCCTCTGGCTCGGCCACGCATCGCTCCTCGCGGCTCTCGCTGTCGCCATCTTCTCCACGTATGCGGTCCTTGGCATCGTCAATTCTCTGCTGGCAAGTTTTGCAAAGAAAGGCTGATTGTTTTTGTTCACACATCCTTTTGACATCATCATGGTGCCAATGCAGATCTTGATCTTCCTCTTCACGCTCTATTTCTTCGTCATCGGCTTCTGCGGCATGTGGCGCAAGAAAGAGGTCAAGATCAAGACGCCGCGCAAGACCTTTGCGCTCGTCGTCGCGGCGCACAACGAGCATGCCGTCATCGGCCAGCTCGTCGAGAACCTCAAGCAGCTCAACTATCCGAAGGATATGTACGACATCTACGTCATCGCCGACAACTGCACGGACAACACGGCGGAGATCGCGGAGAAGGCGGGCGCGCTCGTCCACGTGCGCACGCATCCGACGAAGAAGAGCAAGGGCTATGCGCTCCAGTGGATGTTCGACCGCCTGTTCAAGATGGACAAGCAGTACGATGCCGTCTGCGTCTTCGATGCCGACAACCTCGTGCATCCGCAGTTCCTCATGGAGATGAACAATAGGCTCTGCAAGGGCGATAAGGTCATCCAGGGCTACATGGACGCGAAGAACCCGTACGACACGTGGGTCTCTGGCACGTTTGCCATCGCGTTCTGGGTCATCTGCTACATCTCGCATCTCGCAAAGTCGAACATCGGCCTCTCGGCCTGCCTCGGCGGCACGGGCATGTGCTTTGCTTCTGAGATCCTCAAGAAGCACGGCTGGCAGGCGACCTGCCTGACGGAGGACATGGAGTTCACAATGAAGTGCATGGCCGAAGGCATCAAGACGAGCTGGGCGCACGACGCCATCATCTACGACGAGAAGCCGCTGACGTTCAAGCAGTCGTGGAACCAGCGCCGTCGTTGGGCGCAGGGCCAGTTCGATGTCGGCAACCGCTTCATCCCGAAAATGCTCAAGGCTGGCTGGAAGCACAAGGACATCCGCATGTGGGATGAGTGCATCTACCTCATGCAGCCGCACTTCCTGATGATCTCGACGATCTTCATCGTCATCAGCTACATCCAGCTCGCCTTCCCACCGTTCTACACGAATATCTACAACTTCATGCCGTCGCAGCTCATGACGGCCATCATGCTCGGCCAGTACATCCTGCCGATGATCATCCTGATCAAGATCCGCGCGAAGTGGAAGTCCTGGCTCTACATGCTCCTGTATCCGGTCTTCATCTACTCGTGGATCCCGATCATCTTCCTCGGCTTCATCCACCGCAACGAGCACGAGTGGAGCCATACGCAGCACACGCGCGCCATGAGTATGAACGACATCGTCGGCAACGTCAAGAACACGAAGTCGATCGAGAAGTCGATCAAGAAGTAAGAAATCACCTCCCTCTCTATGCAGGGAGGTTTGTTTTTAGGAGGAATCACCATGTACACACTCAAAGTCGAAGGTGCCTTTGAAGCGGCACACCGCGTCGTCAATTACCCGGGCAAGTGCGACCGCCTGCACGGCCACAACTGGAAGGTCGAGGCAGTCGTGCGTGGCACGGAGCTCGACGAGCTCGGCATGCTCGTCGACTTCAAGGCCATCAAGAACGCGCTGAAGGGCGTGCTCGACCGCTTTGACCACCGCTTCCTCAACGAGCTCGAGCCGTTCGCTGCGGGCATCAACCCGACGGCGGAGAACCTCGCGCGCATCATCTTCGAGGAGCTCGCAAAAAGTGAAGCCTTCGTGCGCGACAGCGAGCTCTTCGCCGTCACGGTCTACGAGACGCCGACGTCGTCGGTCACCTACACGAGGGATTGACGATGAACGCCATAAATGAGAATCTCATCGAGATCTTCTCCTCGATACAGGGCGAGGGGAAGTATGTCGGCTGCCGTCAGGTCTTCGTGCGGCTCGAGGGCTGCAACCTCGACTGCAGCTACTGTGACACGGAAAACAAGCCCGGCTCGCATCCCGCCTGCCAGGTCGAGACGGCTGCCGGCTCGCGCACGTTCGCGACCATCAAGAATCCGATGACCGCGACGGAGACAGCCTCCGTCATCGCCAATCTCATGCGGGAAGTCCCGCATGAGGCGGTGAGCTTCACCGGCGGCGAGCCGCTGTTGCACGCCGCCTTCATCCGCGCGGTCGTGCTCCAGCTCCGGGCGCTCGGACAGTCCTGCAAGGTGTTCCTCGAGACGAATGGCACACTCTACCGCGAGCTCGCCTCCATCCTCGACATCACGGACATCATCAGCATGGACATCAAACTGCCGAGCATCGTCTCACGTCCGCAGTGGGAGGCGCATGCGCGCTTCCTTGAGCTTGCGCGCACGAAGGACCTCTACGTCAAGCTCGTCGTCTCGGCCGAGACGACAAAAGAGGAGTTTGAGAAGAGCGTCGCCCTGCTTGAAGAGCAGGCACCCGACGCGCTCTTCATCATCCAGCCCGTCACGCCGTACGGCGGCTGCAAAGCGGCGAGCCCCGAGAAAATCCTCTCCTGCCAGTCCTATGCACTCAAGCACCTCAAGGATGTCCGCGTCATCCCGCAGACCCACAAGATGATCGGCCAGCTCTGATCTCTCTATTCCGTCTTGAGGATTGAGATAGCCGTGTTACCCGTATCTGTTTTTGCTAAGGGAGAGTCAATCATGAAACTGTTGGAAGAGAGAATCAAGAAGGACGGCATTGTGCTGCCGGGCAATGTGCTCAAGGTCGATTCATTCCTGAATCACCAGATCGACCCAGAGCTCTCGAAGGCGATGGGCGAGGAGTTCGCGCGCCTTTTCGGCGATGCGGGCATTGACCGCGTCCTGACGGTCGAGGCATCGGGCATCGCCATCGGCGTCATGACGGCGCTTACGCTCCACGTGCCGCTCGTCTTCGCGCGCAAGAAGAAGTCGGCCCTGATCAACGAGCCCATCTACACGCACCGCGTCTTCTCTTATACGAAGAAGGAGTACTCCGACATCCTCGTGCTGCAGAAATTCCTGCCAGCCGGCGAGAACGTCCTGATCATCGATGACTTCCTCGCCAACGGCGAGGCGGCGCTCGGCCTGGCCAAGCTCGTCGAAGATGCAGGCTCGAAGGTCGCCGGCATCGGCATCGCCATCGAGAAGGCCTTCCAACCCGGCCACCAGCGCCTGCTCGACAAAGGCTACCGTCTTGAGTCACTCGCGAGCATCGCATCGCTCGATAATGGCACGATCCGCTTCACGGCAGAAGGCTGAAGGAGGCGGTCATCGTGACTACTACTGCTGCTGCTTCGGTCCATCCCGTCGACCAGAAACTGCCCTGGGGCAGGACAATCATCTACGCCTTCCAGCATGTCCTCGCCATGTACGCAGGCGCTGTGGCCGTGCCGCTCGTGCTTGCGGGCGCCGTCCACCTCAGCACCGAAGAACTCATCTATCTCATCAATGCAGACCTCTTCACCTGCGGCATCGCGACGCTCGTGCAGTCGCTGAGCATCCGTAACTTCATCGGCTCGAAGCTGCCAATCGTCCAGGGCTGTACCTTCACGGCCGTCACACCGATGATCATCATCGCCAACACGCACGGCGGCGGTGCGGCCGGCTTGCAGGTCGTCTACGGCGCCGCCATCTTCGCCGGCATCGCCTGCTTCGTCATCAGCAACTTCTTCAGCAAGATGCTGCGCTTCTTCCCGCCGGTCGTCACGGGCTCGGTCATCACAGTCATCGGCCTCTCGCTGATGCCGGTCGCCGTCAACTGGATCGCCGGTGCGAACCCCGCGGCATCCGACTACTGCGAGCCGACCCACATCCTCATGGCAGCCCTCGTGCTCGCCATCATCCTCTTCATCTACCGCATCTGCCGCGGCTTCCTGCGCCAGATCTCGGTCCTCCTTGGCCTCGTCATCGGCACGCTGATTGCCGACGCGCTCGGCATGGCGGACTTCCATGCGGTGGGGGAGGCAGCGGCGCTCGGCATCACGACGCCGTTCGCCTTCGGCTATCCGGTCTTTGAGCCGGTCTCGTGCCTCGCCATGACGCTCGTCATGCTCGTGACGATGGCGGAGACGACGGGCGATATCGTCGCCGTCACAGAGATTGTCGGCAAGCCGATGACTGAGAGCATGCTGACGAAGGCGCTGCGCGCCGACGGTTTCTCCACGGCTCTCGGCGGCGTCTTCAACACCTTCCCGTACACGGCATTTGCCCAGAATATCGGCCTAATCGGCATGACGGGTGTGCGCAGCCGCTACATCGTCGCCGTCTGCGGCGTCATGCTCATGATTCTCGGCCTCTTCCCGAAAATGGCCGCCGTCGTCGCGAGCGTGCCGACGATGGTCCTCGGCGGCGCCGGCCTCGCCATGTTCGGCATGGTCGCCGCCAGCGGCTTCCAAGCCCTTTCGAAGGCTGAGCTGCACAAGAAGGGCAACATCATGGTCGTCGCCATCAGCGTCGCCGTTGCTCTGATCCCAATCGGCGTGCCGAGCTTCTACAGCAAGTTCCCGACCTGGGTACAGATCATCTGCAACAGCGGCATCACGATTGGCAGCATCACGGCCATCGTGCTGAACCTCCTCTTGCGCGATGCGCCGGAGCCCGACGAAGAGAAGCTGCTGTTCTCGGACAAGAAAGATGCATGAGCCTCTGGACTAGCAGAGAAATATTGATTATAATAACAAATAGACTACTAGACTACGCAGTAAAACCGTAAAAAACGGGCATTCCCGCTTTCATATTTAGGAGGAAATCGAAATGACGAAAAGCACGAAACCAATCTATGTCATTGGTCATCGCAATCCGGATACGGATTCCATCTGCTCGGCCATCGGCTATGCACACCTGAAGCAGGCGCTCGGCTTCAATGCCGTACCGGCGCGCGCTGGCAAGGTCAATGCGGAGACGAAGTACGCGCTCGAGCACTTCCATGTCGAGCAGCCGCTGCTGCTCTCGGATCTCTATCCGCGCGTCAAGGATGTCACGCTCGACTGCAAGATCGTCGTCAAGCAGCACGACACGCTGCGCCACCTCGGCGAAGTCATGCGCGGCCATGACCTCAAGTCGGTGCCGGTCACGGACAGCAAGGGCATCCTCGTCGGCATCGTCACGGTATCCGACCTCGCGAAGCGCTACTTCCAGGAGCTCAGCATGCAGGACCTCTCGGAGATGCGCGTGCGCTATCGCGACATCATCGCAGCGACGGACAGTGAAGTCCTCGTCTCGGGCGATGAGAGCGACTTCATCAAGGGCAAGATCCGCATCGCCGCTGGCTCCATCAAGATGATCCAGGACACGGTCGAGGCAAACGACATCGTGCTCGTCGGCGACCGCCACGATGAGACACTCATCGACATCGTCGACCAGGGCATCTCCTGCCTCATCGTCACGGGCAACGGCCGCGTCTCGGCCGATGTCATCGAGGCCGCTGAGGCGAAGCACATCTTCGTCCTCTCGACGCCGTACGACACCTACACGGTCGCACGCCTGATCAACCAGTGCGTGCCGATTCGCCGCATCATGCATCCGGACCCGGTCTGCTTCAAGCCGCTCGACCTGCTCTCCGACATCAAGGGCACGATGGAAGAGACGAATTACCGCAACTATCCGGTCCTCGAGAACGGCCGCCTCGTCGGCCTCGTCAGCCGCGACAACCTCATGCTGCCGGAGCGCGACCGCGTCATCCTCGTCGACCACAATGAGCGCGGCCAGGCAGTCGAGGGCATCGAGGAAGCCAAGATTCTCGAGATTATCGACCATCACCGTCTCGGCGGCATCCAGACGAGCGAGCCGATCTTCACGCATGCTGAGCCGGTCGGCTGCACGGCCACGATCGTCGCGAACATGCACTGGCAGAACGATGTCGATATTCCGGCATCCATCGCGGGCCTCCTGCTCTCGGCCATCCTCTCGGATACGGTCCTCTTCAAGAGCCCGACCTGCACGCCGTACGACAAGAAAACGGCAGAGCGCCTCGCAGAGATCGCTGGCGTCGATATCCAGGAGTACGGCATGGCCATGCTCAAGGCTGGCTCTGGCATCGGCGACATGACGCCGGCTGAGATCGCCAAGAACGACCTCAAGGAGTTCCAGATTGGCGATTACCGCGTCATCGTCAGCCAGATTTCCGTCATGGACCCGAAGGAAGTCATGGACATCGAGCCGCAGCTCATCGAAGCCATGCAGAACATCTGCGACAAGGAAGGCTTCGACCTCAGCCTCGTCATGGTCACGGACATCCTGCAGGAAGCGACGTACTTGCTCTTCACGGGTTCGCCGAAGACGCTGATTGGCGAGGCTTTCAAGAAGGATGCCAGCGGCACGCATATCTACCTGCCGGGCGTCATGAGCCGCAAGAAACAGGTCATCCCGCCTCTCTCGGAGGCTGTCAAGCGCCTCGGCAAGAACTGATTTACGGACCAGGGTCCTTGCAAAGCGCATAATGCTTGAACAATACAGAGCCTTCTCCCCGATACAGCTGCAGCTGCATCGGGGGGAAGGCTTTGCTATCGATACGACAATACGACGATATGATGATATGGGAATCGAAACAGATTGGAGGATATTTTGGATATTTTCAGTGGCTTGAATCCGGCACAGAAGAAGGCCGTCGCGCATACGGAGGGACCGCTGCTCATCATGGCGGGCGCTGGCTCGGGCAAGACGAAGGTCCTGACCTACCGCATCGCGAACCTCCTGGCACAGGGCGTCGCACCGTACAGCATCCTGGCCATCACGTTTACCAACAAGGCCGCGACGGAGATGCGCGAGCGCGTCGACCGCATGATCGGCGATGCGGCCAAGGATGTCTGGCTCAGCACGTTCCACTCGTTCTGCGCGCGCTTCCTGCGCCGCGAGATCGAGGCGACGGGCATCTACAAGCGTAATTTCGTCATCTACGACGCATCCGACAGCCAGACGGTCATCAAGGAATGCCTCAAGGAGATGAACCTCGACGACAAGCAGTTCACGCCCGCGAGCGTGCAGAATGCCATCTCGAATGCCAAGAACCAGCTCATGGGGCCAAAGGCTATGGAGCGCGATGCCGACAACTTCCACCAGAAGAAGATTGCGGAGGTTTACCGCCTCTATGCCAACAAGCTGCGCAACAACAACGCGCTCGACTTCGACGACCTGCTGATGATCTCCGTCGTGCTGCTCGAGGAGAATGAGGACATCCGCACGAAGTATCAGGGCCGCTTCCGCTACATCCTCGTCGACGAGTATCAGGACACGAACGGCGCGCAGTACCAGCTCACGAAAATCCTCGCAGCGCGCCACCACAACCTCTGCGTCGTCGGCGATGCCGACCAGTCCATCTACGGCTGGCGCGGCGCCGACATCCGCAACATCATGGACTTCGAGCAGGACTACCCGGAGGCGACGGTCATCAAGCTCGAGCAGAACTACCGCTCGACGAAGAACATCCTCGCGGCGGCCAATGCTGTCATCGAGCACAATGTCAACCGCAAGCCCAAGGAGCTCTGGACGGAGAACGCGACGGGCGAGAAGCTGACCTCGTACCAGGCGATGGACGAACGCGACGAGGCGCAGTTCATCACGACGACCATCATGAAGCAGCGCACGATCTTCAATGCCTCCTACGGTGACATCGCCATCCTTTACCGCACGAACGCCCAGTCGCGCATCATCGAGGAGACATTCATGCGCTCGGGCATCCCGTACACGATGGTCGGCGGCCTCAAGTTCTACGACCGCAAGGAGATCAAGGACATCCTCGCGTACCTGCGCGTCATCTACAACCCGCTCGACACGGTCAGCCTCATGCGCATCATCAATGTGCCGAAGCGCGGCCTCGGCGCGACGACGATGGCCAAGCTCACTGCCTTTGCCGAGGAGCAGGAGCTCTCGCTCTTCGACGTCATCTCCAATCCGGAAGTCCTCGACGCCATCCCGGGCATCACGGCGCGCGTCAAGAAGCCACTCGAGCTCTTCACGACCTTCATCTTCAACTTCATGAACACCCATATGAACATGAAGCTCGACGATCTCATCGACCGGGTCCTCAAGGAGTCGGGCTACATCGATGAGCTCAAGGCGGACAAGAAGCCGGAGCACGAGTCGCGCATCGAGAACCTCAAGGAGTTCATCGGTGTCGCGCGCGACTTCGAGAAGTCGGAGGAGAACCCGAACCTCGAGACCTTCCTCTCGCAGCTCTCGCTCGTCTCCGACATCGACAACGCCGATATCGAGGACGACCGCGTGACGCTCATGACGCTGCACTCGGCCAAGGGCCTCGAGTTCCCGATCGTCTTCATGATTGGCATGGAGGAGGGGCTCTTCCCGCATTCGCGCACGCTCATGAACCCCGACGAGATTGAGGAAGAGCGCCGCACCTGCTACGTCGGCATCACACGCGCCCAGCGCAAGCTCTACCTGACGAACGCGCGCCAGCGCACGATCTACGGCAAGACGCAGGCGTTCCCGCCCTCGCGCTTCCTCAAGGAGATCCCGGACAAGTACGTCGAGCGCCTCGTGCCGCGCGCCAATGCCTACGGCTTCGCAAATGCCAACCACTACGGCGCCCAGCAGCGCTCGGGCTTCATGAGTTTCCGACCGAGCCCGAACCAGATGGGGACTGGCACGCACTTTGCGGGCAAGCCGCAGTCGGCACTCGAGGCGATGGAGGCACTGCGCGAGCGCCAGAGTGCCGCGCGTCCGGCAGCAAATGGCGTCATCCGTCCCGACACGAGCATCAAGTGGAAGGTCGGCGACAAGGCCCGCCACGGCAAGTGGGGCGTCGGCACCGTCGTCTCCGTCAAGGGCAGCGGCGAGGAAGTCGAGCTCAAGATTGCCTTCCCGGGACAGGGCGTCAAGGGGCTCATGCAGAAGTACGCGCCGATTGCCAAGGTATAAGTCAAGGTATTAAATAAGAAGGAGGGGATTCTGCATGGCACAGAACGATGCGCCTGAATCCATCCAGCAGGTCAAGAAAGAGCTGACGGAGCTCCGCAAGGTCATCCGCTACCACAATAACCGCTACTACAACGAAGATAACCCCGAGATCTCGGACTACGAGTACGACCAGCTCATGCTGCGGCTCAAGGCCATCGAGGCGAAGTACCCGGAGCTCATCACCAAGAACTCGCCGACGCAGGTCGTCGGCGGGCAGGCGCGCCGCACGGCCGGCGTGCTCGTCAAGCACGATGTGCCGATGCTCTCGCTGCAGGACGTCTTCAGCAAGGAAGAGATCTTCGCCTTTGTCGAGGAACTGCAGCAGGAGCTCGAGGCCCCGGAGTTCGTCGTCGAGGAGAAGATCGACGGCCTCTCCATGGCACTTCGCTATGAGGACGGTGAGCTCGTGCGCGCCATCACGCGCGGCGACGGCATCGTGCAGGGCGAGGATGTCACCGAGAATGCGAAGGTCATCCACGACGTCAAGAAGAAGCTCAAGGACAAGCTGCCGTACTTCGAGATACGCGGCGAGGTCTACATGGAGAAGAAAGCCTTCGATGCCGTCAACGCGCGGCAGGAGCTTTTGGGACTCAAGCCCTTCGCCAATCCGCGCAACTGCGCGGCCGGAACGCTGCGGCAGCTCGACAGCCGCATCACGAAGGAGCGCCATCTCTCGCTCTTCATCTTCAACTTGCAGACAGCTCGCGGTCGCACGTTCACGACGCATACCGAGGCGTACGACTTCATGAAGAAGCAGGGCATTAAGGTCATCCACGGCTACAAGGTCTGCCATACGGCGGACGAGGTCTGGCAGGCCATCACGGCCATCGGCGAGAACCGCGGCAATCTGCCCTACGACATCGACGGCGCTGTCGTCAAGCTCAACAATCTCGCGGACCGCGAGAAGCTCGGCGCGACGGCCAAGGTGCCGCGCTGGGCCATTGCCTACAAGTACCCGCCCGAGGAGAAAGAGACGGTCATCCGCAAGATCGAGCTCTCCGTCGGACGCACGGGCCGCATCACGCCGACGGCCGTCTTTGACCCAATCAGGCTCTGCGGTACGACGGTCGAGCGCGCGACCCTGCACAATCAGGACTTCATCGACAACCTCGACGTGCGCATCGGCGACACGGTGCGCGTCTACAAGTCCGGCGAGATCATCCCGAAGGTCAAGGAAGTCGTCAAGGAGAAGCGGCCCGCCGGCACAGAGCCCTTCGTCATCGGCACGACCTGCCCGGTCTGCGGCGCACCAGCTGTGCGCGAGCCCGACACCTCCGACATCAAGTGCCAGAACCCGAGCTGCCCGGCCCAGCTCGAGAGCCACATCCTCAACTTCGTCGGCCGCTCGGCCATGGACATCAAAGGACTCGGCGAGGCAGCCATCCACCGCCTCATCGAGGACGGCTTCATCGCGACGATTGCCGACCTCTACAGCCTAGGCGAGAAGCGCGAGGAACTCATCGAGGAGGGCATCATCGGCAAGGAGAAGAACACCGACAAGGTCCTCGCGGCCATCGAGGCGAGCAAGGAGAATGAGCCACAGCGCCTGCTGACCGGCCTCGGCATCCCGGGCATCGGCCGCACGGCCGCCCGCGAGCTCATGCTGCACTTCGGTTCCATCGATGCGCTGGCCAAGGCCTCGGAGGAGGAGATCCTCGAGGTCCGCGATATGGGCGAAATCAGCGCCAAGGCCATCGTGCAGTATTTCAACGACCCCGCGAGCCAGAAGATCCTCGCGGCCTTCCGCGCGGCAGGCGTCAACTTCACGCTCGAGGATACGGGCCTCGTCGACGAGAAATTCGCCGGCAAGACCTTCGTCATCACGGGCACCCTGCCGAGTCTGAGCCGCAAGGATGCTGCGGCACTCATCGAGAGCCACGGCGGCCGCGTCGCGGGCTCCGTCTCCAAGAAGACCAACTACCTCGTCGCCGGTGAAGCAGCGGGCAGCAAATTGCAGAAAGCAACGGACCTCGGCATCACGATTCTCGACGAAGCAGGCCTGCAGGCCTTGCTGGAGGATTGATTGATACGCATTGTTCTTCGCGTTCGCTAGTTTTTGCTCTTGCTTTTTCCTGAGTTATCTGTTATAGTAATAGTGTAAGGATATCGCATAGTCCTTGCAACTCCTTTCTTGTTGGGCCAGACGGGTCCTACGGGCGAATGGGCCCGCCTCTGAGAGAAGCCGTTGGGAACTATCGTGTCGGGCAACGGAACAGTGTCGGTTCACCGGCAAGCGACGCGATAGGGCATTCTCTCAAACAAAAAGCTCCGCAGTGATACGCATGCTGCGGAGCTTTTTCATGTGCTTATTTATTTGATTCAGTTGAAGACCTTGACGCGTGCCTTGATGTCTTCCTTGTCCTTCGCCTGCGGCTCAGCGGCAATGCCGCCGAACGGCATCTGGGCGATGAGCTTCCAGGAGTCCGGCACGCCGAACATCTTCTTGACCGTCTCGTCGATGACCGGGTTGTAGTGCTGGAGGTTAGCGCCGATGTTGAGCTCGCGCAGCGCCGTCCAGATGCTGATCTGCAGCATGCCGTTGGCCTGCTGTGCCCAGATCGGGAAGTTTGGAGCGTAGAGCGGGAACTGCTCCTGCAGGCCCTTGACGACGTCCTCGTCATAGAAGTAGAGCAACGTGCCGTAGCCGGCCTTGAAGCTGTCGATCTTCTCGCGCGCGACCTTGCCGCCGAACGCATCGTAGATGGCATCCCAGAGCGCATCCTGCTTTTCCTTCGTCGCGACGATCACGCGGGCGCTCTTCATGTTGAAGGCATCCGGCACGAGTTCCGTCGTGTTCTCGACAAGCGCGATGACGTCCTCCTCGGCGACCGGCAGCTCTTTGTTGATGTTGTAGTACGTGCGGCGCTTGGCCAGCGATTCCTGAATACCCATATCGATTCTCCTTTGCTTTATCGTATTTTCTCTGGTGATGTGATATCGTAGTAATTGCATCACCAATGCCTTAAATCAAACTTAGTATAGCCTACTCTTGAACGGATGTCAACGAAAAAACTACAACCACTACCGTCAGGAATGATGTAGAAAGATTTTCTTGTGGAAAATTTGGGCTGATGGCCTTATAATAAAGAGTTGTCAACATCATCTCTGGTATCATGAGGGGGCGGGGAACGGATGAAAGAGGAAACGATCGAGAAGGTACGAGAGGAGCTCGCAGGCTGGGCATACCTCGAGGAGCTGCCAAGCAGCTGGCATGGCTTCACTCTGCGAAAAATCGGGGAGCCGGCGGAGGACTGCTACGATATCTTCACGTATGAGAGCGAGGCGCTACACAAGAGCGCGACGGCCTACTTCCACGAGGAGACGCACGAGTACAAGCTGCGCATCAAGATCGGCCTCATCGAGCTCTGCCGCATCGAGTTCATCACGGCCGACTTCGCGGTCTTTGAAGCGCTGCTCAAAGCGCAGCTCGAGTCCCTGCTCGCAGAGCTCGAGACCTTCGATCCGGCGAGCGTCTCTAGCATCGTGCGTGAGAAGGAGATCCTCACGTGGAAGGCGGGCAGTGAGCTGCCGGAGACGCTCGAGGGCTTCTCGCTCTTCATCCGGCCGGCCTATCCCGTCAAGATCAACAACGGCTCTTACATCATCATCGACTATGTCGACTTCTCGCTCGAGAGCAGCGTGACGGTCTACTTCAATATCTACCGAGACGAGTTCTTCAGCGAGGCGCGCATCTGGAACATCCCGGACGTCAACTACGATTTCGACTCGAATACCCTGCCGGAGCTCGAGGAGCGCCTGCAGACCTGCCTTGTGCCGCGCCTGCAGGAAGTCCGTGCGCGCGCCGAGAAAGAAGCCGCCCTGCGTCAGGCCAAGCAGGAGCATAGTCAAACAGCGAAAGAAGCGGAGGAACAGAAATGATCATCATCGAGAAGGCCATCCTTCACATCCTCGATTTCCACTCCGGCGTGACGGTCTATTCCGACACGGAACTGCCCGTCAAGGACAGCATCGAGACCTGGCTCTTGAAGCACATCGAGCGGGCCTGGGGCAGCCAGGATGCCAAGCCGGGCACGTTCTACGACGACAGCGCCTTCTTGAAGCAGATCGCGTCGTATGATGCGGGTGAGCTCAGCTTCATCGACTTCAGCAAGCAGATCGCCAAGACGCTGGAAGACGCCTTCACGCACGCCGAGGAGATGCCGTCATCCGATGTCATCGTCGCAGCGGTCAGCATCGACGAGGTCCCGCATCTCGTCATCCTGCGCAGCAACAGCCACATCGGGTTCACGCATCAGGTCAACCAGACGGAGAACGGCATCCAGAACGAGATCATCAACCACTATTCCATCATGCCGAACCTCTCGCAGAAGATCGACGAATTCGCTTTCGTGAATCGCAGGACGAAGGAGATCAAGACGGCGGCCAAGAAGTACACGCTCGACGGGAACCCCGTCATCGTGCTGCCGGAGGTGCTCTTAGAGTGCAGTCTGACGCCGTCGCCGAAAGAGGCGATGAAGAACCTCAGCAAGGCCGCCGCTAAGGTCGCCGAGTCCTTCGGCCAGGACAAGGTGGCGACGGAAGCCGCCGTCAAGAGCTACGTGGCCGAGACAATGCAGCAGGGTACGGAGCTCGACCTGCAGGAGGCGGGCAAGGAGATCTTCCACGACAATCCCGCCATGCAGCAGGAGCTCGACACGGCCATCCGCGATGCGGGCATCACGGAGCCCGTCCAGATGGACCCGGAGGCGACGCTCAAGAAAGTCAGCCGCCACAAGCTCAAGACCGACACGGGCATCGAGCTGACCATCCCGACGGACTACTTCGACAACACGGAGTTCATCGAGTTCAACAACAACGAGGACGGCACGCTGTCCATCACGCTCAAGCACATCTCGAACATCGTCAACCGCGGTTGACGCCATGAGGTATCCTATGCAGATCAACGGAGACATCCAGAATATCAAACAGCACATCGTCAAGCGGCTCGAGGGGCTCTACGAGAAGACTGTGCCGATTGGCCAGCTCTCGACGCACGAACTCAACAGCGAGATGCTCGAAGTCACGCATCTGCTCGGCCGCGAAGTCGCCGTCTACCTGAATCGTCAGGGCAAAGTCCTGCAGGTGTCCGTCGGCGACACCGACACGGTCGACCTGCCGGAGTTCAAGTCGCGCCGCGCCGAGGGGAAGCTCACGGGCATCCGCTGTATCCACACACATCCGAGCGGCGACACACGCCTCAGCGAGCCCGACCTGTCCTCGCTGCGCCGCCTGCGCTTCGACTGCATGGCCGCCATCGGCTTTCACGCGGATAGAGAAGGGGAGATTGTCGGCTCGATCGGCTTCTTCACGGGCGATGTAGCCGAGGACGGCACCGAGGCGCTCAGCACGGTCGGACCGCTGCCCGAGCGCGCGCTGCACACAATCAACCTGACGTATCTCATCACGGTCGTCAACAAGAAACTCAGCGCCCATAGCACGAAGACGACGGAGGATGAGACGGAGCGCGCCCTGCTCGCAGGCCTCGACTGCGGCAAGGCGCTCTGGCCCATCGACGAGTCGATGGCCGAGCTCGAGCGGCTGGCCGACACGGCGGGCGCCGTCATTGTCGGCAAGTTCATCCAGCGCCGCGAGAAGCCCGACGCCGCCTTCTTCCTCGGGCGCGGCAAAGTCGCCGAGATCGCCATGGAAGTCCAGAACCGCGATGCGACGCTCTTGATCCTCGACGACGAGCTCACGCCGTCGCAGCAGCACAATCTCGAGCAGATGCTCGGCATCAAGGTCATCGACCGCACGGCACTGATTCTCGACATCTTCGCACAGCGCGCCCGCACGAGGGAGGGCAAGCTGCAGGTCGAGCTCGCGCAGCTCCAGTACAACCTGCCGCGCCTCGGCGGCCAGGGACTCGTGCTCTCGCGCCTCGGCGGCGGTATCGGCACGCGCGGCCCCGGCGAGACGAAACTCGAGGTCGACCGCCGCCGCATCTACGCGCGCATCCACGACCTCGAAGCACAGATCGACGCCGTGCAGAAGAACCGCCACCTGCACCGCCGGCGCCGCAAGCTCTCGCGCATCCCGCTCGTCGCCCTCGTCGGCTACACCAATGCGGGCAAGTCGACGCTGCTGAATCGGCTCACGGGCTCCGAGGTCTTCGCCGAGGACAAGCTCTTCGCGACGCTCGACCCGACGACGCGCCACCTCGTGCTGCCCGAGAAGCAGGAAATCCTCCTGACCGACACCGTCGGCTTCATCCAGAAGCTGCCGCACACGCTCGTCAAAGCATTCCGCGCGACGCTCGAAGAGGTGCAGGAGGCTGACCTTTTACTGCACGTCGTCGACTGCAGCAACGAGAACTACGAGCAGCAAATCGAGTCGGTCGTCGAAGTCCTCAAGGAGCTCGATGCCGTCGACAAACCGACGCTCTACGTCTTCAACAAGGCCGACCGCTTCGAAGTCCCCAATGCGGCACCGGGGCAGGCAGGGAAGGGACTGACACCCGCGCAGGAGGCTATGATGCTGCACGGCCGCGAGGGCATCTGCGTCTCCGCCCGGACGGGGGCCAATCTCCTTGAGCTCCAGCAGCTCATCGAGCACTTCTTTATGGAGCAGCAGGTCCAGATGGAGCTGCTGATTCCATTTGCGCAGGGCCGCTTGCTGACGGAACTGCATGAGCTCCATGCCGTCCGCGAGACCGACTACTGCGAGACGGGCACGCGCGTCAAGGTCAGCCTGCCCGCATCGAAGCGGGCGCGCTTCGAGCCGTATGAAATCCACAAAAAATAATTCTAACAATAAAATAGACTGCGAGGTAAATATTTCCATGTCATTCTCCAAGAAAATCACCGATCTCAAACGCGAGGTCCTCAAGGAATCTGAGCCGCTCTTCGCACACATCGAAGATGTGGCGGAGGCCAATACGCTGAAGGTCCTCGACGCGATGCGCGAATGCCGCGTCTCCGACGCGCACTTCAACACGACGACGGGCTATGCCTACGACGACATCGGCCGCGGCAAGCTCGAGGAGCTCTACGCCAAGATCTTCGGCGCGGAGCGCGCGCTCGTGCGCACGCAGTTCGTCTCGGGCACGCACGCCCTGGCAACCGTGCTCTTCGGCATCTTGCGCCCCGGTGATGAGCTCGTCTCGCTGACGGGCAAGCCGTACGACACGATGCAGACGGTCATCGGCTACGACAACCCGAGCCCGGGCTCCCTCAAGGAATTCGGCGTGCTCTACAACGAGCTGCCGATGGTCGCGGGCAAAGTCGACATGGCCCATATCAAGGACGTCATCACCGACAAGACGAAGATGGTCGAAATCCAGCGCTCGCGCGGCTACAGCATGCGCAGCCCGCTCTCCATCGAGGACATCCGCGCCATCACGGCGGAAGTCCATCGCATCAAACCCGACTGCATCTGCTTCGTCGACAACTGCTACGGCGAATTCGTCGACTACGAGGAGCCGACGCAGGCCGGTGCCGACATCATGGCCGGCTCGCTCATCAAGAACCCCGGCGGCGGCATCGCGCCGACTGGCGGCTACATCGTCGGCCGAGACGACCTCGTCGAGCTCGCCTCGTACCGCCTGACGGCCCCGGGCATGGGCGATGAGCTCGGCGCCAGCCTCTCGAACAACCGCCTTCTGTTCCAGGGCCTCTTCCTCGCGCCGCACGTCGTCTCACAGGCCATCAAGGGCGCGATTTTCGCGGCCGGCATGTTCGCCAAGCTCGGCTATAAGACGCTGCCGCTGCCGACGGAAGTGCGCGGCGACATCATCCAGGCCATCGAGCTCGGCAGCGCCGACAAGCTCATCGCGTTCTGCGGCGGCATCCAGAAATACTCGCCGGTCGACTCCTTCGCCGCGCCGGAGCCTTGGGACATGCCGGGCTACGCCGACAAGATCATCATGGCGGCAGGCACCTTTGTCCAGGGCGCGTCGATTGAGTTCAGCGCCGACGGCCCGCTGCGCGAGCCCTACAACGTCTACCTGCAGGGTGGCCTGACCTTCGAGCACGCGATCATCGGCATCATGGGCGCCGCCCAGGCCGTCCTCGACCTCGATGCAGATAAGTAACTTCATAGAACCAATAGAACCATAAGAAATATAAAAAGACGCCTGCCCGGAAGAGCAATCTTCACGGACAGGCGTCTTTTTACGGCGACTAAAATCCTGAATCCTTAAATCCTATGGTAGACACTGATCACGCGTGCGACAATCGTAACGGCATTCTTGCACGGCTCCGTGCTGTCGTCCGTCTCAGCTGTACTCTGCAGGTAGGTGCCATCCTCGTCTTGGCGGAAGTAGCGGACGAGCGTGCGGCCCTCCGTCTCCGCGACGACGAGGTCGAAATCATTGGCGAATTCCTGCGGCGTGATGAAGAGGACATCACCCTCCGCGATGCCCGCCTCCTGCAGGCCATCATCTGGCATGTGCAGCAGGTACGTCTTCTTGTGGGTGCCGAGCATGTCCTGCGGGAACGAGTAAACATCTCGGATGTTCCTCTCGCTGAACAAGGCAGCCCCTTTATGGATGCCCATGAGCATCGGCACCGGCACATTCTGGCGCCAGGGACGTTCATCGAGAATGTCGATGGCCCGCGGCTTCGTCGGATCGCGCTAGATCATGCCATTGGCTTCGAGGCGTGAAAGGTAGCCGTGCACCGTCGAGCTCGACTTGAGTCCGACAGCCTCGCCGATTTCCCGCACCGACGGTGGGTAGCCTTTCTCCAACAGGAAAGCCTTGATGAACTGGAAAATCTCCTTTTGGCGATCACTTGATTTTCTCGTCTTGCGCATAATGAATCCCCCTCATCTATATCTCTATATCTAATGCAAACAAGCTCGATACAATCAATATCGTTTTGTCTTTTATCCTTTTTTTATTATATCATATGTATGTTCGAAAGGGAAAGTATTTGATAAACATTAAAAGAAGTAATGAGAAAATAAATAGGAATTACTTCTTTCAGGCACAGGGGACAAGAATTTGACGCCACCCAGTGATGAGGATATAATGCAGAAGAAGAGTCTTTTGCGGCAGGCTTGCTGTAAAGCCGTAAAGCCGTAAAACAGGGACGGATTGGAGCCTTTATCTATGTTGAAATCTTGCAAGAAAATCTATGTGAGCCTGCTGAGCCTCGCGCTGCTGCTCGTCTGGTCGGCCGTGGCCATGGCTGCCGCACCCTCTATCACAGCGGACGCCGCCATCGTTATCGACGAGGCGACGGGACAGGTGCTCTACGAGAAAAATGCGGATAAGCGCGAGTACCCGGCCAGCATGACGAAGATGATGACCTGCATCCTCGCGCTCGAGAAGAGCAGCCCGGACCAGCTCGTCACCGTCAGCGCGAATGCCGCCGACGTCGAGTGCACGCGCCTCTATCCAGGCTACACGCTGCGCATGGCCGACATCCTGCAGCAGATGATGATGATCTCCGACAACGGTGCTGCTACAGCTGTCGGAGAGGCAGTCGGTGGGGATGAGGCCTCGTTCGCCGCGATGATGAACGCAAAAGCGCAGGAAATCGGCGCGACGCATACGCATTTCGTCAATATGAACGGAATGCCGGATGCCGACCATTATTCGACGGCACGCGACATGGCCAAGATTGCCGCCTATGCCATGCACAACGATGCCTTCCGCCGCATCGTCGGCACGAAGGCCAAGAACATTTACTACATCGCGCCGCAGGGCCATACGACGTATTGTATCAATACGAATGAGCTGCTCGACACTTACGAAGGCTGCACCGGCATCAAGACCGGCTGGACGAGCGCGGCCCGCGGCTGCCTCAGTGCAGCGGCTAAGCGCGACGGCAAAGAGATCATCGCCGTCGTCATGCATTCCGACGATGACGAGACGCGCTTCAGCGAGGCAGCAGCCCTGCTCGACTACGGCTTCGAGCAGGAAGCAGAGCTTGCACCATCTGCAGCAGGAGCGCAGGCTGCGGCTGCACAATAAACCATCTCTTAGCTACCCATGATCAGGAGGATCCCCATGAAACCCATGAACGAAGCAGATTTTGCCAAGAAGCGCGATGAAGTCCTGCAGGCGATAATCGCCTTTGATGCCGGCGACGCCAAGCGCATCCAGCATTTCCTCAAGGTCTACACGTATGCCGCTCTGCTCGGCCGTCAGGAGGGAATGCCCTCGGCGGTCCAGCAGACGCTCGAGCTCGCCGCCATCCTGCACGACATTGGCATCCATGCAGCTGAGGCAAAATACGGCAGCCCTGCCGGCATCTATCAGGAGAAGGAAGGCCCCGCGCCCGCACGCGAGCTGCTCGAAAAAGTCTCTGGCATCCCTGAAGACATGATTGAGCGCATCTGCTTCCTGATTGGCCATCACCACACCTATAAGGATGTCGACGGGGCGGACTACCAGCTGCTGCTCGAGGCCGACTTCCTGGTCAACGCCTACGAAGATGAGCTTTCCCCAAAAGCCCTGACCACGTTCCGCGAGAAGGTCTTCCGCACGGCGAGCGGCACGGCGATGCTCAACACGATCTACGGCCTTCCGGAATGACCACCATCCAGACCAAGAAAGGGGCGATATGCATGATCTTGCAGGCAACTGTCACGAAATACATCCCGACCAACGCCTACATCTATGCCGACAACGAGACGAAACACGGCTTTCTCATTGACCCCGGCGCACAGGCGGGGAAGCTGCTCGAGCTCATCCGCGAGAAGGGGCTGACCATCGAGGCCATCCTCTTGACGCACGGCCACTTCGACCACATCGGTGCCGTAAGCGAACTGCAGGAGACGCTGAAGATACCGGTCTATATGGGCCAGAAGGGGAGGCTCTATGCCGAGAATTCCGTCTGGAATCTCTCGGCCCAGACCGACGAGCCCATCGTACTGAGTGACGTCACCTACCTCGAAGACCATGCCATCATCGCACTCAAGGAGAAGCCGGCCTTCCAGCTGGAACTCCTCGAGCTGCCGGGGCACACGGCTGACGGCGTCATCTACTACACCAAGGCGGACGAAGCTGCTTTCGTCGGCGACTCCATCTTTCAGGGCAGCTACGGCCGCACCGACATGTACGGCGGCGATGAACAGGCCCTTCTGAGGGGCATCCGCGAGCGGATCCTGACACTGCCGCCGAAGACGCTGTTGCTTTCCGGCCATTCCGCGCCGACGACGCCAGCCGATGAGCAGGGACGGAGCTGGTACCAGCTCTGACACACATTATTATTGACGATTCTGCACGAACCGCATGAAAGGATATGCCATGCTTCAAGATATTGCACCAAAAAAACTCGATAACCAGTATAAGCCGTCAGCTGAGCCGACGGACGAGAGCGTCGTCTTCGTCTTCAAAGACCGCAACGTGCTCGTGCGCCAGGACGAGGGCAAGCTTTTCCCAACTTTTGCCCAGCTCGGCCGCCCAGAGGGCTGCGTCTATCTGTTCACGATTGGCAAGAAGGCATTCTTCCTGCTGCTCGGCAATGCTGAGCCCGTCATACCAGACGGCTTCGACTTCGAGCCCATCAAGAGCATCCGACAGAACAAGGAGGCCAAGCTGCCGAGCTTCTATGCCTTCTACACGGCGCTGCATCTCTATGGCTGGTACCGGACCAACCGCTTCTGTGGCGTCTGCGGTCATCCGACCGTCCTCGACACGAAGGAGAGGGCATTGCGCTGTTCCGCGTGCAACCATGTCATCTACCCGCGCATCAACCCGGCCATCATCGTCGGCGTCCTGCACGACGGCAAGATCCTACTGACGCGCTACGCATCAAGCCACAACGATGCGACCTACTATGCACTGATCGCAGGCTTCACTGAGATTGGCGAGACCTTCGAAGAGACCGTCCAGCGCGAAGTCGCCGAAGAAGTCGGCCTCAAGGTCAAGAACATCCGCTATTACAAATCCCAACCCTGGGGCAGCGCCGCCGACATCCTCGCAGGATTCTATTGTGACCTCGATGGTGACGACAAGATCCAGATGGACCACGAAGAGCTCAGCCGCGCATTCTGGGCCAAGCCAGAAGACGTCATCCTGCAGCCAGACGATTGGAGCCTCACAAACGAGATGATGGCCCGGTTCAAAGACGGCCAGCCATGCTGATACAGATATGAGCACATCTAAATAAGCACATCTAAATAAGCACATCTAAAATAGATAAAGTACACAGTACCTGCCATATATGGCCCTGCATGAATCAAGATCATGCAGGGCTTTTTGTCTGCATTCTGTCTGCATCTGGAAACCGATAGGCTGCAGTTATCCTGATAATTATCAGGATAATCATCAGGGTTGCTCATAGGTAATACCAATGGCTTATCGGTATTATGTAAGTATTACAAAGTTATTATCGGTATTACTATTGGTATTGAAATATGACAAGATAGTTCAAGATCTAAGCTGTTTTAGGGTAAAATAAAACTTCCGATAATTTATACTTATCGGAACTAGTTTGCTTCGAGGGACTTAAGAGGACTTTGAGGGATTTTGAGTGCCCGCGAAACCGCGCCGTTATTAGGAAGTCAGGGATTTTCGAGGACTTTAAAGGACTTTAGCGGACTCCGAGGACCACAAAAATTTTGCGGAAAAAGTGCGGAAAAGGCATGTTTTCCGCTCCGATTGCGGAAGGATTGCGGAAAGATTGCGGAAGAAAATCGAGTGATTTTGCGGAAAAGATAATCGGAAGTAATACGGTTGAACCCCATAAAAATAAGGCATTGCGGTGCTTGATTTGCATCGTAATGCCTTTTCTTATACTTTTTCTTATACTGATGTAACAAAAAGTATAACGTTTTGCGGTCAGAATTGACTATCTGAGTTCTTCTAGAGCGTTCTTGATGTTCTTTCCTGCGGCCGTGTCGTACTGCCCTAAGCACCAGGTAGCAAATGCTTCTATCTGCTCTCTGGTCCGGCCAGAATCGAGCATACGCTGTACTGCGGTATTCCAGATGCGGTCTTCGGCCTTGTTCGTCGGGAATATTAGGGCATAACGTCGAAAGGCTTTATAACAACTGAGATAATAGTCGTCGGTCGCTGGTTCCTGGATTGGTGGCTCAAGAGTTGCGACGTTCTGGAGCCAGTTCATCTGACTCTCTTCGACGCTTGGAAGAGCCTGCTCTAAGATATGGTCCTCCTTCCCCTCATACGGATTCAAGAGGTCGGTATAGCGCAGATACAGGTCTAGAGCGATACGCTCAAATTCAGATGGCTCATCTTCTGGATGACAAGAATCAATAGAAAGTGTTGCATCTAAGAAGCCGTCTTCCATGACATCTCGTGCATAGCCGCCAGTTCCAGGAAAACAGAACTGTTTTTGGACAGGTTCATCTCGGTAATACATCACCATGGTAACAGCTGGATTTTCATTAGGAACATAGATACCGCTCGTTATGGCATCTCGATAGCGACTGTAATCAAGGTCAAAGACCTTCTGTAAAGCTTTAAGGATTTGAACGCCACTGACACGCCAATCTGTTTTCGTCTCCGGATGGCCGACTTCTTGCGTGATGACACAGAAAGTCATATCCCGTAATTTCTTTATCGCCTTGAGGATAGAAGACGGTACGCAGAGCAGAACGTCTTCCTTCTGCATCTTCTGTGGATGGATATATGCGTAGAAGGCTATCATGCTCTTCGGGATACCGTGACGAGGTTTAAGATAACGAGGGTCTACTTCGGAGGCCGTTTCTTCATTGGTTCCTAAACTTTGAAGAATCGTCGTTACGTCCTGGACAGGAAATACAAGATAGGACTTCATCTTTTTGTCTGGCACGATGCCTTGGGAAAAGAGATTCGCACCATTCTCGAAAACTCTAGTATCGCAGATGTAAATGTACGGTTCTACTTTCGTTTCATTGATGGAGCGTATCTCTGGATGTCGCAACAGGTAAGTGCTTTCTTCCTTGCGGAATGGTTTAAAGAAGGTCTCTTCAAGTGTATCGAGTTCTTCTTGTGCACTTCTACGAATAGCATCCATATTCTTCAAGAATTTTTTTTGATGGAATAGCTTCTGTAACAAGTCTATAGTATATGGTGATTTTTTTACCAGTAAGTTTGGAAGCCAGAATACACGAATGTTAATCATATCCGTAATGGTCTTTGCTCCATTGAAAGATAATGTTCCTTTGGACGCATTGACCTTTATGTGTCGGAGAAAGTTTCCGCTTCCTTCGTTTGGATAAGCTGATATCCCTTGATAGGACAAGGAAAATTCTGTTGCATCCTCATAACGCGCGTCCGGATGCAATGGCTCGTTGTAGAGCATCTTGTCGAAGGCATTGAGCTGGACCAAGAAAAGGTAGGCATCCTCTCCACTCAACGTTTTCTGCTTATATTGACTATAGCGAACGCCTTGCAAATCGCGAAGGCCAGGATTACAGGAATGGATTTGAATATGAAGTGTAGAAAACAGTTCTTTTTCGTCAGGCATGGTTGCCCTCCCCTTTCGTTCTATCCTTCTCACGACGGATACGGATGGATGTGCATTTCATCGCATCTTGTTCATCCAGGTCAAAGTCAAATCTATCGGACATGATGGACTCAAATGTCTTATTGGCGTTTCTCTTTAGCATAACATCAACCTCCCTATTTTACTGTATTATCCTATCATAATACCGTTGCAGAGTATAGGAAGTAAGAAGATTTTTTTTTGCTAAAAAAAGGAGCCTATGCGTACTGCACAGGCTCCTTGAATGTGATTTAGAAAACAGGCGGCGTCGGTGGATACCAGGGGTCGTCCTCTTCCTCTTCTTCTGGTTCCGGTTCGAGGATGATATGGCTGGTATCTGCGGGGCTGTCCATTGTGGACTGCGTTGGCGGCGGTGCCGTCATCTCCTTGACCATCTCATCAGTCTTCTCTTTATCTCCTTTGTCATCCTTGTCGCTCTTATCCTCTTTGTTTTGAGGTGCATTATTCTGCGTGTTATTCTTCTTGCGCGGATGTTCCAGGAACTCAAACTCATCGACGCGGACTTCCATGACGTATTTACGCTGTCCATCCGGGGCCTGCCAAACTCGGCTACGAATCGGACCACGCACGCCAATACGGCTCCCCTTCACGCAATGTTCTGCCAGGCATTTAGCGGCTCCATTCCAAGCGACGCAAGGAACGAAGTCAGCCTGCGGTTCATTGTCATTACCGTTCTTTGACTTGCCAAAATGACGATTGATGGCCAAGAAGAAATGGACAACTTGGTGGTCTTTCTTTGTCGTCTTGAGTTCTGGGTCTGCCGTGAGTCGGCCAATCAGTTCTGCCTGATTCATAGTATGACACTTCCTTCGTGTGTAGTAATCTTTTATCATACTGAGGTATGATAAAATAAGAAAATGGTAAGATAAAGTATGATTTTAGTAGGATAATGGTGGGATAAAGTCTTATTTTTATCCTACAAGTCAATCTTTTGTTATCTGATTCGTATGCTTCTGCAAGGTTGGAAGGAATCCGGCAATACCTTTACCAGCTGTTCTATCGAACTGTTTGATGCGGGTCGCCATGGTTTTGATTTCTTGCCTGGTATGTCCATCATCCAGCATCTTCTGTGTTGCAGATTTCCAAACCTGTGCTACCGTATCATTTTCCGAAAAAATAAGCGCATATTTTCGATAAACATCATAGAATAATTCGGCATTATTCTCGTCCGTCTCATCATTATATGTTTTCAGATTGAATGTCGGCTTATTTTCTTCCCAAGTCCGTAGGCTTTCTTCTTCTGATGGAAGAGGTTGCTGTAGCAGAGAAGATTGGAAATCTTTTTGGAATGAGATATACGGATTCCCATAATGTGTAAACGTATCGATGGCTTCCAGTAATTCCTTCCGGACTTTCTCGGTCTTTTCCGGATTATTCCTGAATTTTGGAAGGTAGCTCTCAATTCCATCTTGTAAGATAGTATTCGTCATTTTCCCCGTTCCCAGTATCTCGGTTGGTTCTCCGGTTTTTTCAAAGTCCCATCGCATTAACAATGTAACATCAGGATTTTCGACTGGATAAGCAATTCGGTCACGAACGGCATTGGTATAACGCTCATAATCCGTTACCATACAATCTCCTAACTCATATATTGCCTTGATGCCCCAAAGTCTCTCGGGCTGATTATTACTATCTATATCTAAGACGCCGTTCTGTCGGGATGGTATAATCGAGAAACGACGAAGTGGACGTAGTTTTTCTAATTCCTTCTTTGGCATAGCAAACAACACTTCGGTTTGACTACACATTTGATTCGATGGCGATTTGGCAGAATAGAACGCGACCATATTTTTAGGAAGACCATTCCGTATTTTCAAGCATCGTTCATCAATGTTCTTTGTACCGTCTGGTTCCGTATACTTCTCTAAGACATCCGTAACTTCTTTTAGAGGGATGACGCAATAATTTTTAAGCTCTCCTTCTGGTACTTTTTTGATACTATCTTTGGCAAGTTCATTATGATTATAATCTTCATAATCCTCTTTCCGGCAAATGTAGATATAAGGTGTTACCGATTTTTCGTTGATAGCCTTCAACTCCGGATGGTTCGCAAGATAAGCATCCTCTTCCTTTTTGAGCGGAGCCAGGAAATTCTTTTCAATTTTTTCGATTTCTTCTTTTAGAGCATCTTGATAGGGACTAAACGTTTCTGCAAGCTCGCTAGGACTATCTAATGAATGACGGTACTTAGCGAGCATGTAATTCCCTATCATCTCAGTCACGGAAGATGCATTTTGGAAATAGAGCGAATCAAGAGTCAAGTCTATACTGACATCACTTTTATTGTTCTTGCCGTGCGCTATCGTAAAACTGATATCGCCATATTCGACTCCGTCATCTGTTGAAAGCGGAGACGTGATTGGATGCGAGAAATGGGCTTTATCAAGCTCATTGAGGCGCACTAGGAACTCGTATGCTTGTGCACCAACTAACCGGCTATTATTGGTATACGGATTCCCCTTGAGGTCTCGAAGGACATCAAGATTACATTCTTTCAAGTCAACGATAAGTCCGGATGGAAATACACTGCCCTCCTGCTCTGCTACAGCTTGCTTCGGCTTAGAAGCTGGTGTGGATGGCTTTGGCTCAGATGCGGAACTAGAGGCTTTTGCTCCTTCTTCCTGTCTTTGTGGTTCAGGTACAGGTTCAGGTTTGTCTGAAACAGGTTCTTGCTTCGGTTCCTGAGTCTTGCTTGGCTCCGGTTTCGGCTCTTCAACCGCCTCTTGCGCTGGTTTAGAAGCAGGTTCTGGTGTGGAGACTGCTTCTTGTGCAGGTTCCGGCTCCGACGGTGTCGCCTGTGAAGCTTCTCTTTCGGCTAAGAGAACGGGAAGATTGTGCTCTAAAGTAGATGCACGCGTGATGGCCTGGAAGAGTAATCTAGGATTGTCCTCGAAGGACTGTATCTCTTCTTCGCTGTAAAGTGGATTCTGGCTGAAATTGCTCGTCAGATGGAAGTCTTTCAGGACCAGCTGGGAGAACGCCTTGGCTTCTACCGAAGTCAATTCTTGTGCAAGGCCCGTCTGATAAGCGAAGTCACGGATGGCCTCGCCGGTCTTCGGGACTTCTGTCATGCCAAGGTAGCTGGCGGCGGCCTGTACCTGTTTTGGTGTGTCGTGTTCTGGGATATCATGCCGGAACGCATCGATGCGATTATGACGGCCGACGGTATCCTCGATGTTGTAGTATGGTACGATATCGGCTGAATAGCCTCCATCTGCGGTCCGTGTCCAGTATTCAAGATAGACTGGCCGAGACTTCGGCTTAACGGCAAGGTGTAGAGCATCAGCCTCTTCCTGGCTGATGTAATGTGGATTCTGAGGTGAGTCTTCGTGTAAGTATGCCGCAACGCGCAAGTAGTTCGCCCGGCTCATCATGCGGAGCTCATCGCCGGTCCCGTGCATTGGACGTGCATAGAAGCCAGCTGGTTCCAGATTGCCGTACTGACGCAGATTCTGTGTCAGGATACGGGCAATCAGGTCACGGTCATTCATAACTTGGTTTGGATTCATGATGATGACGCTCCCCTTTCTTCTTGTTCTTATGCATATATTCGCGGTGTTCCCGATGGATGCGAGCTTTTGCTCGCTCCATGGCGGCCTGCTCTTCCAGGTCAAAACCGTAGGTGTCGGCCATGAGCTGGTCGAGGTCTGCCTGTGATATCGTCATGCGGACTCCCCTCCTTCTGGCATCAGAGTTTCTTACGTAGATTCAGTGTAGCAAGATGGAAGGGAGTTGTCTTCTTATCTTTTTTCAGTCAAACAAAAAGACTGCCGATATCGGCAGTCTTGTACAGTCTGGTAAGGATTACATGAAGAAATTGCGGTCTGTGATAAGACCATGCGGGACACGGTCATAAGCTTTGCAAATCTTATCCGCAATATAGGTCGCATATGGAAGACGAATGTTCTGTACGCTTCCCGGGTAGATTTTGGTCAAGCTGAAACAGATTTGCATGACATCCTGCATGGAAAGTTCTCCTACGGAATGTACAATCTTCAAAGGACGTAGTGCCCCATGATAATGTCCTTCCGATGTAATAAGGAATCCTTCATTATTACTGAAGGAAACTCCTTGGAAAGTCGCAGAACTAGAAGCTAATCGAGTACCGGATTGTTTTCGTACCTCCACAATGTCGTACTGGATACCAAGCTTTGAGAAGTAATTTGCATAAAATTTATCATCTATTTTAAAAAGGTAGTATAATGCTAGACGTAATTCGAGCTAGTTTGTACCATGAAAAAATTTTACAAGACTGGTAAAAAGGTAAGGAAATGTGCTATCGTCCTATTTGACCAAAATTTTTTTAGCCTTTGCCAAGGCTTGTAAATCAAAGTAATTGACATAGCTCCAAAATTTTGGTTAAATAAGAAGTGAAGGGATAAATCGTTGCTGTGCCTACATCTTCAAGGTATTACATTACCGTCATCTACCGCATAGGTAGCTTACGCATCGGTGCGCACTCTCTTCTTCGATGTGCCCTTGTCATCTACCGCATAGGTAGCTTACGCATATCATGACAGCTAGGTTACGTGGCAAACCGCTGTCATCTACTGCATAGGTAGCTTAACTGGGGAAAAGCAAATCGAGACAATGATTATAGAAACAATGCGAAGTGCTATCACACAGAAAATGGAGTTTGCAGGATAAATAGCTAAAAGGTGGTGTTTGAGGAAAAAATGGATAGGTTCGCGAAAAATATATGGTAAAGTCAAGCAAATCAATACTTAAGATTGATACTGTCGCTCCTCATACGAGGAGTGTGGATTGAAATTTCACCGTCGCATTGAACGACAGTGTGAACGTCTTGTCGCTCCTCATACGAGGAGTGTGGATTGAAATCGAAAGAAGCCGAGAAAGCCGCGAGACGTGCGGGTCGCTCCTCATACGAGGAGTGTGGATTGAAATAATGCTTCCCACGAGCTTGCCATCTTTGCAAGATGTCGCTCCTCATACGAGGAGTGTGGATTGAAATCCGATGTGGTAGACCAAATGATATTGGAGGGAGAGTCGCTCCTCATACGAGGAGTGTGGATTGAAATTTTCTTTTGGGATTATCAGAAGAAAGGCTACGGAAGTCGCTCCTCATACGAGGAGTGTGGATTGAAATGCTTTCTCAGCGTCCAGAGCGGCTACAGCAGTGGTCGCTCCTCATACGAGGAGTGTGGATTGAAATTTTTGGGATTACCAAGCCGATTGTGCGGGTGCGTCGCTCCTCATACGAGGAGTGTGGATTGAAATTTTGTAGTCGGCAAGCGGTACGCCCTCTGTCATCGTCGCTCCTCATACGAGGAGTGTGGATTGAAATGTGAAGAAAGGCGATGTTATGGCATTTCTCGACGTCGCTCCTCATACGAGGAGTGTGGATTGAAATATGACGATGAGCGTCACATCTGGCAACAAGGGCGGTCGCTCCTCATACGAGGAGTGTGGATTGAAATTCAGAAAAGCAACTAGATGTTGCTTTGCAATTCCCTGTCGCTCCTCATACGAGGAGTGTGGATTGAAATGACGATGCACGCAAAGCAATCGACTTGCTTTTGGTCGCTCCTCGTATGAGGAGCGTGAATTTATAAAAGCCACTAGATTACTCTAGTGGCTTTTATTGTAAGAAAACTACATTTAGCGGACTTCGTGGCCGCAGTTATCGCACGGACCTGGATGGTCCTGGCGATGACCGCAGTTCGGGCACTCATAAATCGTTGCATGTACCATGGTCTCACCTTCTTTCGTGTGCCTATCCTACCGTTATCTTACTTCGTCATACAGATATAAGACAAAAGTATGAATTTATCCTACCAAAGTAAGGTTACTATAAGGCAACTCCCCTATTTTATCTTATCGGTCATTTCTTGAAGTCCGGCAGGCCGTTCTTGTCCCAGACGGACTTGGCTCCACATCGAGCCGAGCAGTACCAGAAGTACGTGCCTTTCTTCTTGGAGCTTTCGGCTCGGAGCATGTATCCTTCGCCGCACTCCGGACACTTGATGATGACCGGCTTATTGTCCTTATCCGGGAAATGCGCCTTGCAGTTCTCTTTGTCTTCGCAGGCCCAGAACAGACCAAACTTGCCGTTTATCTGGTTGAGCTTCTTGCCGCACTTCGGGCAGGTAGCCGTTTTACCAGTTCGAGCGGACTTGCGAGCGGTCGTATCCGGTTTACCGTTCTTATCCGGGAACGTTGTCCGGCAGTTCGGATAGCCGGAACATCCCCAGAAGTATCCTTTGGAGCCTTTGCGACGGAACATGGGCTTGCCGCAGTTCGGGCAAGTCGGCAGGTCGCTGTTCGGCTTGAGCTTAAGATTCTTGGCTTTATCGATGAGGTCGATGATGCCGCTAATCTGGTGGTCGCGGAAGATATCGAGGCTCAGACTACCTTCGGATACTTCATCCAGTTCGGCTTCCCAACGGGCCGTGAGGTCTGGATACGTGACGGAATCCGGCAGGAGTGAGATGGCAAGGCGTCCCTGCTTGGTCGGGACCATCTTGCCTTTTTCCAGGGAGACAAAGCCTCCCTTCTTGAGTCCTTCGATAATGCTGGCACGCGTCGCTTCGGTGCCGATGCCCTTGCAAGACTTGAGCTTGGCGGCCAGGTTCTTGTCCTTGACGTACTTGGCGATTTCCTTCATGGCCTGCAAGAGTGAGGCTTCTGTGAAGCGTTTCGGCGGCGTCGTGACCTTTTCGAGGACTTTTCCGTCCTGGTAGTTCACGCTATCGCCGTCTCCGACCTGCGGAAGGGAGGCATTGTCTTCTTCGTCTTTCTCGCTATGGTCCTTCTGGTAGATGGTCCGCCAACCCATGTCGGTCACGGTCTTGCCGCTTGCGGTAAAGGTGTTGTCGCCGCACGAGATAATAATCTTGGTGGCCAGGTACTTGTGAACCGGGAAGAACTGTGCGAGGTAGGCTTTTGCAACCAAAAGGTACATGCGCTGTTCGATTTCCGAGAGGCCGTCATAGGACGGTGAGACCGTCGTTGGAATTAGCGCGTGATGTGCACTGATTTTCTTATCGTTCCAGCAACGGCTCTGGATGCTCGTGTCAGCCTTCGGCAGGAGGGCCTGGAACTCGGCATCAGTAATCTTGGTCAGGCTCTTCAAGATGGCCGGTGCATCGGAAAGCTGATTGATTGGCAGGTACTCGCAGTCGGAACGCGGATACGTGGTAAGCTTCTTCTCATAGAGACTCTGCATCGTATCAAGGACCTGTTGAGGCGAATAGCCGTACTTGCGTCCGGCATCGACCTGCAACGTGGAAAGGCTGTACGGGAGACGCTGATTCTCCTGTTTCTCTTTCCGCTCGACGGACGTGATGGACGCTCCATTACCATGGTTGGCCGTCGCTTCTACTTTGGCAAGCAGGCCGTCGGCAATCTCTTTTTTCAGGAGGCGGCCTTCTGCATCGAGGCCGTCCAGTCCTTCGGGCATCTTCCAGACGGTCGGGATAAGGCCGTTCTCATGTTTCCAGATGACGTTCACGACGTAGTGCGTCGTCGGTTTGAAGTGCTGAATCTCGTCTTCCCGACGGACGACAAGGGCAAGCGTCGGCGTCTGGACACGGCCGACGCGGATGGCACCATAACCGGCACTGCGGCTCTTAAGGGAATACGCACGCGAGAGGTTCATACCAACGAGCCAATCGGCCTGACTGCGAGCGCGTGCGCTGTCACGGAGGCCAACAAAGTCGCGGTTGTCGCGAAGGTCTCCAAGTGCGTGCTTGACGCTCTTCTCGTCCAGAGCGTTCAAGAGGATGCGCTGGACCGGCTTCTTGTTGCCCAGGTACTCAAGGACTTCATCAATGAGAAGCTGGCCCTCTCGGTCCGGGTCGCCTGCATTGACGATGGTATCGGCCTTCTTGACGAGGTCCTTGATGATGTTAAACTGCTTCTTGGCATCCGAATTGACGTAAAGCTTCCACTCGTTTGGGATGATAGGAAGCTGTTCCCAGTTCCACTTCTTATAAGATGCGTCGTAGTTCTCCGGCTCATACTGACTCAGGATATGGCCAAAGCACCAGGTCACGATGTCATTCCCACCATTTAGCAAGATATAGCCGTCTTTCTTCTGGCCCTTGCCAAGATTCTCAGCAATCGCACGGCCAAGACTCGGCTTTTCTGCGATAAATAAACGCATAAAAAATACCTCCTTCTGCGATTATCGAACAAGGTTATCGTACCATGTCCTTTAGGAGGTTTTTTCTTATGTTTTACCAAAACAAGGCACAAAAAAAGAGCCGCTTGCGCGGCCCTTTCGAGAGGGGATTCTATGCGTTTGGACAGGACATAGAATCCTTTGTAGAGGTGATAATACAAAACTTACAGAAACTCGACAGTTTCACCTTATAACTATATTGTAGCATAAGCAGTTCAGAAAATCCAGTCATTTTGTGGTGTCTATAAAAGAATCCTGTCCAAAGTGGACAGGATTCAATATTCAAGATTCATGCTGGAAGACGAGCGGCTCTTTGCCCCATTCGTGGTAATGCGTCTCATCCGGGTCTACTGGTGTAGACGGGTCTTTCAAGCGATGGATGATGGCGAGATTATCGCTTTCATCGCCCGGCTCCGTCTGGAACTTGGCGAAGCGTTCTGGAAGCATGTTCAAGGCATTGCAGATATCGTTCAAGAGGTCGGCCTTGCGTGTCGGTCCACCGGCCAGGAACTTCTTGACCTCTTCCATCGGTTCCCTGGTATAGAAGCGCAGGTCCTCTACACGCAGGTTGGCTTCTTTCATGCACTCGGCTAATTTTGTGGCACTGATATAGTACATCATATGAATATATCCTTTCCTCTCTTAGATGCTTGTCCGTTATAGTCTTCGCATTGTTTCTGGAACGTCTTGCAGAGGTCCAGCAATGCTTTCTTGACGCGATGTTTCTCTGGTGTCGATGCGTAGGAATCGCGGATGGACTTGGTGAACATATGGATGTTCTCGGTCTTGCATTTCCCTATCAAGTCTTCGCTGATGATGCGTTGGCCGCGCAAATCGCAGGCGACGGGAACAGAGGCCCCGCTTTCCAGGTTGAATGTGGTCTGGTAGATGGGAAACGGCAGTTTGGTCCGTGCGAACTGGCAATCCTCGATATTGCAGGAATAGAAGTCGGATTCTTTATCCAGGTCACAGTCTATCATCCTGGCATTGTGGAAGGTCGCTTCCATGAAGTTTGTTTCCTTGAAGTGATTCTTCTCGAACAGGACGTTGTTGAAGCTGGATGCATAAGCCAGCATGTGCTGGACCGTATTATCGATGAAATGCACTTCCTGGCCAATGGAGTTGAAGAGCGAGAAGTTGACATCCTTCATCTTGTTATGCGTCCATTGGACACTCAGAGCAGAGACCCTGCGGAACTCGGTATAATCCATGGAGGAATGATGGAAATGACACTTTTGCATGTTGGTGTTCGAGAAATCTGCATGGTCCAGGTTACAGTGATTGAACTCAATCGAATGAAGGCTGGAATTTGAGAACATCGCATGAGAGAACTGACAGTCCTCGAAGATGAAATCCCGCATCTTGACTTTTGAGAAGTCGGCACCATTGAAGATGATATCTTTCATGTGAGATGGATTCGACACGCGGATGAAGTTATGCAAATCACGTCCGCTGAAGGAGCGATAGGATAAGTCCGCTTGTTTTCCATAGCGATGCTCGCTTTTCTGCCAGAGCACATGCTGGCTAAAGATTTGCGCAAGCTCTTGGTTGCTGATTGGTCTTACTTGTGGCATAAGAGGCCCCCTTTTGATACAACAAAAGGTCTCATCTGAGACCTTCGTTGTTGCATCATCTGAAAAGAAAGGTTTGTATGTCGGGCTATTTTGGGAGCTTTCCCCAAAGACGGCCATGAGCAAGGCCAAAGCACAGGAACTTTGGCCCCTTGAGGAAAATAGGTGCAATTCCAATGGTAGTGGAAAGCGGCTACAACAGAAGGGAATCAATTCTTCTGTATCCGTCTTCCCAAATCCGTGGAGAAATTAAATGGCGACAGCAGTTGGAGTCGAACCAACGTATCCAGGATTCAAAGTCCCGTGCCTTACCACTTGGCTATGCTGTCATGAACAGGCATTTGTATCCGTCCTGTGAAAGGAACCAAAAATCATCTCATAGACGAATATGGAGGTCCTGCCTGGTAGACTCGCCTGTCTCCCCAGACGATGGGCAGTCAGTAGAGAGGACAGTATCTTTTCTTGAGCCGGACACATCCTTCTCCCTGACGATGATTTTATTATAACATGTGTAAACCGTAAAAGTTTCTTATCTTTCTTCATTTTTGGACTGAAAAACGATATGCCACATCACGGATGCATTGACATCGTAAACGACATAATGGAATGGCGATACCATATCAATGAGCGGCATCTCTAGGTCATCTGGAAGCTGGATGACTTCGCACCATGATTCCTTATACCGCAATCCTCGTTTTTGCGCCTCATTCTTCAAGAACAGTTTCAGGTATACCAGTCGGCTCTCGGTGCTATAAGGCGTGCTTGGATAGGTATCGGTAAGCAGGTAGGCAAAATCCTGCATGAACATCCGGATATGGCCGTTTGCGTGCAATCCTTCCTGCGAGCAGGCCGCACGGTAAAGTTGTTGCAAGGTCTTCGAGCAACGGAGCGTGAAGGTACTGTTCTCGAAGGAAAGATTACTCAATCGGGCTTGCGCGGACGGAGTTGCCGGGATAGAGAGTTCTTTCTCCAATAGCTTCTCGATGTAATTCTGTATGATTTTGGACAGGACAAGTCCTTTGCGCTCGGCAAGTTCTTGCAGGTGGCGTTTCTGACTCTCCGTGATGCGTACATGTAAAGTTACAGTCTTTTCTGACATATGAATCACCTCTCCTATGAAGATGGTAGCATATCCAGCTGGATTTCTCCACCTTTCGGAGAATAAAAAACGCCTGTCCATTGTGGACAGGCATCATGACTTAACATTTGTATCAATAACATGTAAGTAAACATTTACTAGGAATCGTAACACAAAAATAAGTTATACACGAAATAATAGGTATCGGAAGACCGTCTCAGGTTCCAGTAAGTCATGAGAACCGGAAGGATGAGCAGGACTCCCACCTATCAAACATTTATACCCGGCTGATAACACCGGATACGTAGGTCCTGTTTGCGGACTCGCCCGTTTGCCCGGACGATGGCAGTATCTTATATGCTACCGCAGAAGGAGGATTCGACTAGTTCTCTTCCCTGCGGCAATTCTATTATAACAGGTGCAAGGTCTAGGAATTTCTTATCTTTCATCAAAATCAAGAGACGAAACGAGCCTGTCCATTGTGGACAGGCTCATTCTTGTGAGGACCTACATGAGGTGATGATAGTACAAGACAGCAGTCGGAGTTGAACCAACCAATCAGGGAGCGGAAACCCTGTACCATTCCGATGGATGCTGTCATAAGCAGGCATTTATACACAACTCATAGAAAGAAAATGATAAGTTTGGTTTGGTTTGGATAAGGAAGCGACTCAAAACGCAACCAGCAGTTTGAGGCCGGTTCTCTTATCGAAGCTGTGTACGGAGGTCCTGCCTGGTGGACTCGCCCGTCTTCCCGGACGATGGAGAAATAATAGAAGTGTCATCGAATTTCAATGACAGGTATAGTATAACATGTGTAACGCCGGAAAGATTCTTATCTTTCATCAAAAAAGAATACCTGTCCATTGAGCAAGAAGTGGACAGGTATATATAGGAGGTAGATACAGTCAATGGCTCCCATAAACGCCAACGGGAGCTTCATGCTGGCAAGGAGTCAGTCAGCATACGGACCATTGACCGGGTCCGCTGGGAAAGAAATAGAACCCGAAAATGGGGACAGCAGTTGGAGTCGAACCAACGAGCCAGAGCTGTGGGGAGAATCCCATGAGCAGGAAAGTGATGTCTGTACCTTACCGACGGTAATGCTGTCATGAGTTTGGCAGGCCGGGGAACCTGCCAAGAAGAGAGTACCAGGTTTTCTGAAACTATCTTGAACACAAGAACAGGATAACATGGAACCCATGGATTTGTTTCTTATGTTTCTGCATCGGTATGCTTGAACCCATACGGACACATGATTCCGTTCCGCAGGACCTGGTCTGGCTTTCGTTTTGCAATCTGGCTATAGAGGAACGTCTCGTACTCGCCAGGGTCCTTCGAGATGAATTTCTTATAGCAAAGCTTGAACAGAGGGTCGCGCCCTTTTATCGACGCATTGAGGGACGCATTGAATTTATTTTCTGGATAGACTTTGAACGGCCACATGTGTAGTTCTATCGTATCGGGGGGATACGGATTCTTCCAGACTATCCTATAGTTCGGCGCAGTCCCGTCTTCCTGGATTGCATCACCAATCCGGAACGCGTTGGCGTAGTACACGTGCCCATTATCATGGTCAAGATAAGGCAAGCGACTTAACACATAGATATCATCCTCCCAGGCAACGACCCCACATGTCTTAGGGCTATAGAGGATTTCTTCTGCTCGTATCGTTTTCATGGCAGGACTTCCTTTCATGGCGTACCGCATATCTTATATATAGAAGGAACGTATCGGCAGGTCTGTCATTTTGGCGGGATGCCGCCGCTCTTCCCTTTGACGCGTTGCTGGTCGGTGACGGTTATCCAGTGTGCGGCCTCCTCTTCACGCTGGTTCCTGGATAGGCCGTAGTACCGAGGAGAATGGGCAAGAACAATGGCTTTCTGTTGACTGTTGAACCGGCAAGGTGGTTCGCCTAGGATATCTTTGACGACAAGGTCCGCGTGTAAGAGGTCGATGCCAGGCGAATCAAGGATGGCCTTGCGGAGTGCGGAGAAGTAAAACTCTTCCGGTTTGTGCGATGGAGTCTGGACAAGTTTCTCGAACGGGGTGGCCGTGTAGACGGACGGATTCTGTAAGAGTGGATTCCGCTTGACGGATTGTATCGTCTCGCTGATGAGCTTATTCGAGGCGGTCTCCATGCGGACAAGCATCTCAGCGAGCTTGTTCCAGTCATCCTGCATGAGCTGAGTCTTCTGGATGTACTGTGCGGCGTCTCGCTGGATTTTACGGACTTCTGGATTCTCCTGTAAGGCCATCTCGCGTGTGGCTCGTTCTGCACCTTCGCACCAGTCGATGAGCAGACGGCAACAACTCTGAATTTTTTCGAAGTCCAACTGCTCGAAGGTCCGCTTGATGGAATCCATGACGGTCTTCCAATAGGATACAGCATCCACTTCTTTCTGCTTGGAACGGATGGTGCGTAGTTCTTTCATGAAGCGTTCCAGGACGACTTCGTTGTTATCGAGGGTCTCTTTTGGTGCTTCCATGGTTTTCACCTCTGGTTTCTTTGCGACTGCCGGTTCCTGCATGGCGTTCTGGATGAAGGCCCTGCGGTTATCCTGTAAGTCTTGGAGAACCTTGAGCCTTTCGCGGTCGTCTTCGGGAAGTTCCTGGTAGTCGGCACTGAATTGCGGTGAGAAGGATAAGATATCGTTGATGCGCTTTTCCTCTACCTGATTCTTGCACAAAAATTTGACGATGCGGTCGTCTACGTCCTGCAACCGAAGTTCCGGCTTCCTGGTAAGGAACGTCTTGAAGGCTGAGAAATAAAGGTTTTTGTCGTCGGGCAGGTCGAACGCGGTCATGCGCAAGGGTTTTGCCTGTTCGACTTCGAGCATGGTCACGAGCGGATTGACGTTCTGCGTGACGCGCAGAGCCGCCATGGTCCAGCGGATATCCCTTTCCTTCTCGAAGTTCTTGGGAACGGTCGGTGACTTTGCCATGACGCAGATGATATCTTCATAGGCATAGCCGTCCTTGTAGAGAGCTTGTGCCATGTGTCCTTCAAGGGCCACCAGGTCCCCCAGCTTGTGATGGTCAAGTGAGGGATAGTGCATCTTGGCATCCTTGAGGTACGTGATGTAGATATCGCCTAGAGACGGCGTAAGCTCGAACGCAAAGTCTTCCCGGCTTGGTGCACTCGCCATTGGTGTGTCAAGGTCACTGAGGCGTTCCTCTGGTTCAAATCCGGAAGGCGGTTCCAGACTGATAGCATCGGCATAGACTTCATCTAATAGCATAGGCATCCTCCTTTCTGTTTGGAAAAAAGGCCGTCGCATCATGCGACGGCCTTCTTGTCTTCGTTATCAAAAAGCCTGCGGAGCCTGCCAAACATCATCCTGGTTGGCCTCGCCCTGGTTTTCGTCTGGCTTCGGTTCCTCGGTCTGCTCTTCGGAAGCGGCTTCCCCTTCTGGCGTCGCCGTCTCTTCCTTTGCCTCTTCACTTGGAGCCGATTCGCTTTCTGCATCCTGCGGTGCATCCGTTTTGGCTTCGGCATCCTTCTTGGCCGGTTCCTGGAAGTCTTTCAGCAGGTCGATGACATCAGCGACCGGAATGGTATTAAGGTCCACCCCGCTCTTGATGACTTCCTTCGAGAACTCGTTGAGCCACTTCTCGTTCTGCTTCTTTGCCATCTCGGCAAGTTCTTTCTGCAAGGCTTCGGCCTGTGCCTTCTGCTTGGCGATACGGCCCTGAAGCGTTTCAAGCATACGGGCCTTGCGGCTGATTCGTGCGGACAATTTCATCGGCATTGTCATTACCTCTTCTCTTTCCTATTTAAATAACATATTCCTGGACATCGATTACGACGTGCATCACGGCGCGTTCGCCGACAAGGTCAGCCCACCGTCTCAGCGCGTCACGGACCAAAGACGATAGCATGACTTTCTCGTCTCTGGTCAAATCGGTAAGATAGGACGAACTAGCAGGGATGCCATCAAGGTCCATCTTGCGTCGAATCTTTTCGAGCAGGTCCCGGCACTCAAGGTCAGGATAGACCATTTCGTTCTTCCCGATAAAGACGCGATGCGCCGAAAAAGAATCCTTCGGGGTATGGTCCCTGGCTTTCTGTTTCGCCGCTTCGATACTTTCGCAAGGTCCAAAGTATGGGCCTTCTCGGAAGAACGAATAGGCATAGGTCTTTGGCATAATCGTCTCTTCTTTCTACGTGGTATGGAACTGGATAGGCGGCACCATCTTTGAGCTGGTCTTCTGCAAGTAATCCCGGTTCTGGATAAGGAGCAGGTAAAGGTCATACTCGCTATACGTATCGAGAAGCCCAGCCTGTTCGACAATCAAGCCGACGCGGATAAGCTTTTCCAGGCGTACTTTGCTTTGCACGCGTTCCAGGTCTTTTTCCGTCCGGAACAGCTGATTCTCAGTTATCTTGATTTCCTGCTTGAGCGAAGCGAGTCGCCGTTTATTCTCCTGGTATTGTGACATCCATCCATCTCCTTCCGTCGTGTATTTTCCCTTTGCAAGCCGATTATAGCATAAAACCAAAGGATAGAGCGGAAGTGAGAAACATATTTCCCACATCTTTCCCGCTTCTTTCCCACAGCCGAGGGGACGTTGTGCTAGAATAGAGACGTGGGGAGTTGGAGAAGCGCATTTCTGCATTTCGCGGTCGCGAAACGCCAAAAACCCGAGTAACGACGGGCCTTGAGGCCCTCAAAAATTTTGCGAGCAAAATTTCCCTTTGCCGGTCGCATCCGCTCCCTGAACCTGCCGTTGGCCAAAACCACCTCCTTCGGACGAAGAAGACGGTTTCCCTTTGCCGGTCCCATTCGGTCCCTGAACCTGCCGTTGGCCAAGTATCTCGTGAAAGAGAGGAATATCATGCCGTTCTTGCGTTTTCAGAAATCCGGCATCCTGGAAGGCTGTCCAAGTGACGTGTATCTTTCGATGAACCATGTCACAAAACTGGTATATGAGGTCGGAACGGGCCTCGTCGTTTTCGTAGATGGACAGACCTCCCCGTATGTCTTTGCCTGTTCAAGAAAGGTAGGAGAACAGCTCCCGCCTACTATCCTGCTCTGGTATCACTCAAGTGAACGAGCCGTCTATGGACAATTACAGATAGGCCAAGACGCGCTTATCCTGAACTTGGATGACCTTATCCGAGAACTTGAAGAACAAGAAAAAGAGAGAACATGAATGACCTCCTGCTTCTTGCAGAAGGTATGAGGGAATGAAAAATGGCCCTGTACTACTTCACCCTGAAAGGGGATAAACGGCCCGGAAAGTTCGGGTCGCATGTCAAGGCCGTGGAGCACGTCGATTACATCGACCGTGAGGGGAAATATAAGAATATCGATAAGAAGGACCCAAAGAGCCTGGATAACATCATCACGACGAAGGACGTGCCGGATGCGTTGAATGGTTCGACGGTCCTTCTTTATGATAGTCCCTATGGGTCGATTACGAACACGGAAAAGGGTCTTGCCCTTGCCGATGACCCGTCACCGGATACGCTGGCCATTGCCATGATGGTCGCACAGAAGAAGATGCCGGGGCCACTTGTCATCGAGGGCAGTGACCTGTTCCGTGCAAAATGCATCCAAGCGGCCCTACTTGCAGACCTGCCAGTCTCATTCGCGGATGAGAACTTGCAGGCTATTTTTGTCCAGAAGAAAGAAGAGTGGAAACATGAACGAGAAGAATATCGAAGACAAGGTGGACGCATTATCCGAGCCAGAAGCGTTCCAGAGTCCGACGCTCCAATTCTGCGCCATCCACATGGCGATGCTTCTTCCGAAGAAACCCTATCCAGCGTGCGTCGTCTGTCCGAACTGCATGTGGTACGTGCTGAACAGCAACCTGAACGCGTGGTGCAACATGACGAAGAGCGTCGCGTGGGACTCGATGAACCCGCAGGATATTCCAGCGTGCGACGGGGTTTATCTCGGGCAAGACGAGAAAGAGCAAGAGTAACGGCCGGAAGGATTCTCCGGAACATCGAGGGAAATGAAGAGACGCTCCTGGCGTCCATCAAGCACGTCGAGTATATCAACCGTGAGAAGGCGTTCGAGAAGAAAGGTGGATGCATCTATACTAAGCACCGTCTTCCGAAATGGGCGAAGGACTCGCCGAACGTCTTCTTCCGTGCGGCAGACCGGTATACGAAGAACGCCGTCCGCTACAAGGAAATGGTCTTTGCCTTGCAGAATGAGCTGACGTTAGAGCAGAACCTGGAAATCGTGAACCGTGTCATTAATGAGATGATTCCGGACCACTATTATACGCTGGCCGTCCATGACAAGGTTGGCGCGATGGCTCAAGATGGTACCCACAATCTGCATGTCCACCTGATGTTCTCACCGCGTATCATCGACGATGTCGAGAAAGAGAAGGAACGTCTGCGCAGTAATTTCTTCCTGAATAAACTCAGGAATACGGCAAAAGACCAATCGAACGAGGCGAAACGGAAACATGGTGCTCCCATGGACCGCCGCTGGTCCGACCGGACGGTCATGCCGGAACTTCGTGCGACGTTCCAGGATATCACGAACGACGTTCTGCGCAAGTATGGATTCCGTGTGCAGGTAGACCACCGGAGCCTCAAGGCCCAAGAACAGGAAGCCTTAGAGAACGGCGACTTGCTTCTGGCGAAGATTCTCCATCGCATCCCGGAACGCCATGTCGGCAATATCCAGACGATGCAGGAGAAGAACCCGATGGTCGAGGTCATCAAGAAATACCGCGTGGAACGCAAGGAATACTTGGACCTTCTCTTCAAGGCCGACATGCTGGAACACAGCATGGCCGAGGCCGAGCAGGAAAAGAAGGCCAAGATTCTTCAAGAAGACGTGGCAAGTGTTGTCCAGTCGGCTGAGTTCCAGGAAAGCGACCTATCGGCGACCTCCCCTATTGGTGTCTTGCGTCAAAACTTCCTAGATGCGGTTCGGACGTATGAACACCGCAAGGAGATGATAACGCCAACGGAAGAGGCATTGAAGGAAGCGCGTCTTGAATATATGACGGCCGAAGAGCGTGAAGTGTACCTCCGCTACCTGCATCTTAAAGATGAACAGGAACACTGGACGACCTTCCAGGAAAACCTCAAGGAGCCGGATACGGACGATGCGGATGCAAAGCAGGCTTATAAGGAACTCATTCCGGCCCTTGCGGCCAAGCACGAACAGCTGGAACATGACCTGCTGGGCCTCAAGGAACAAATCGAAGCGATTGACCTGCGGCTCAAGAATCCGGACATCGAGAAGCAGATACAGCTCTTGACGCACCAGGTCTTACAGGAGAACAAGGCCGTCGAGCCTCTGCTTCGCGAGGCTGAGACTAATCTCAAGCAGGCGATGGATGACCTCAAGCGTGCCCTGCATCAGGACGTGACTGCGGAGAATAGCCAAGAACTCTACACGGTCGCGGACCTCTTGCGGATTTTCAAGAGACGCCAAGGGATGCATCGTCGGACGGTCAACCGGCTCAAGAAGCAACTCGCTCCCCTTTTGAAGAAGGTTATCTCCCCCGAACGCGCGACAAGGATTGCCCAAGACGTTTACAGCAAGAACGAGTGCAAGAAGATTCGCCAAGGCTTACGGGACTGCAAGAAGAAAGAAGCGACCATTGCGGCCGAGCAGGAGAAGTATCAAAGACTGTTACAGGACGCGATGGCAAAGAAGCCGCTCCCCTCTTCTATGACGCTTGCGTCTATCCAGGAGCATCTTACGTCCCTGGCGAAGTGGAAGAAGGACGCCGCTTTAGAGAAAACGCGTCTTGAGAGTCAGCAAGCGCACTGGGAGGACCTTTTCAAGCGGCCGAAAATCGAAGCCAAGGTCCAGGCGATTGCTCTGGGCATCCTCAAGAAGAACGAGTCGTATCAGAAGAAGTATGCGGCCTTGCAGAATGAATACCAGGAAGCGACGGATGCGTTATCACATACGAGGACGCAGATAGAGGCACTGGAAGAACAGGCCAAGAAGGAAGGCCCAAGCGTTCGCGTGTACAGGTCCTTGACGGAAGAAGAAGCCACCTGGCTCAAAGAGCATCCACACGCACCGGATATCCCGAAGACTGAACCAATGGAGAAGACGGAGCCGGTCAAGAAGAAGGAGCCTTCCCCACTCATTGACGGGACGCACCCGATTGAAGATGTCCTGACTATCCTGTATCGGCGTCAGAGTCAGTTGAAGCGGCAGGCCGAAAAGCTACAGAAGAAAGCCTACGCGCTGAAGAAAGAGGTCATCTCCGAGGAACGTGCACTTCTCATTGCACAGGACGTTTACACCAAGGGCGAAGCCAAGGCGATTCGCCAAGGTCTCCGCAAGGTGGCCAAGAAGGAAGCGGCTATGGTAGAAGCCGAGGCGAAGTGCCAAGCGGTCTTGAAGGACGCGACGCAACCGCCGGAAGCTATTAAGACTGCCAAGGACAGCCTTGTCTCTCTTGCGGCATCCAAGAAAGAGCTTGCATCGGAGAAGACAAAGCTAGAGACGCGGCAGACGTACTGGCAGGAGCAGTTCAAGAAGCCGGAACGCCAAGCGACACTCAAGGATATCGCAACCGGCATCCTGCGCAAGAACGCGCCGAAACTACAGCTCTACCAGGCGGCCGAGAAGGCGCACCAGAACGCGGCAAGTTCGCTATCCCTTGTGCAACAGCAAATAACGTCGTTCTCCGCGAAGGCACAGAAGGATGGTTTGCAAAAGCAGGTGGCCTTTGCGTTCACGAAGGAAGAAATCGATGTCCTGATGAAGAACCGGAAGACTGCCCCGAGTCAGGTCTCTAGCGGCAAGGCACAGGCGAAAGGGCCCGCAACGGTCCCGCCGGATGCACCGAATCGGATTGCAGATGCGATTGCCGGGAGCGATGCATGTGCCAAGCTGGTTGCCGTCCTGCGTGACGATGACCAGGGCCTCAAGAACTGGTCGCTCATGACGGAGGCGGCCAAGGAAGAAGAGTTCAATAAGAACTTCTACTCTCAGCTTTAAGCAACAAAAAAGACTGTGCATTGGCACAGCCTTTTTTTTGTTGTTGCTGATTTAGAGTTTCTGGACGCGCAGGTCTGGCGTGATGTAATTCTTATCATTGATGTGAATCATGACTGAAACTTGTCTGCTCTTTAGGGACGGAATGATAAGAAAGGTCCGGCTTAATGCGATAGTAATGGATAAATCTAACTCTGTTGGTTTTGGGATAAAACTCGATTTCTTTTGATTCATCGGTTTCATGGACATAAATATCATATTCGTCAGTAGATTTATTGGTGATATCCTTGTAGGAAGTGAAATTTTCAATGATGGGGGCTATATACCGTTCATCCTGACTTTCAGAATATCCATAAAAAAATACAAAAATCAACATAATAACAGTAAAACCTAACATTAAGTTAGTCATCCTTCTCATATAGAATCCTACCTTTCTATAAAAACCTCTCTTGTTGACTCAGAGCTTCTGGACGCGCAAGTCCGGCGTGATGTAATAGCGGACGGTCGCGCTGTCCAGCAGGAACTTGGCATAGGTCTTGTTGGTATAGGTAACGACTTTCATGCCAGGCAGTGCTTCAACCTCTACCCGGTATTCTGGTGTTTCCTTCTCAGTCACTTCCCGGTAAGCGGGATATGAGTGCATCATGACGCTGGCGTCTTCTTCTACCTGGTGACTGAAATGCAAGAACAGGCCAAGTCCTGTCAGGAGCGCAAGCAGGAAGACGATGCGGACCCGCACGCGCATGGCCCGACTCGTCCACCGCTCAACGACGAGGTCTAGGAGGATGATAAAAATGAGAATGAGAATCCAGTACATGTTTACCCCTCTTTCGTAAAGGAAAGGAGCAAGCAAGGTACCTGCTCGTTTTCTACTGGGCCGGTCATCCGCAAAAGAACGTCCTGCCCTTTCTTGAGATTGCTGGCACCTGTGTAAGGCTTGCCGTTTACAAGGAGCCGACAAGATACACGGACTTCATCGAGCCGCCACTGGTCTAAATCGAACTGGCCTTGAAGGGCCAGTTTCTTGCTGTAAAAGACCTGTCCATTGTGGACAGAAAACTGTCGGACCTTCTGCGGATAGCGGCGAAGCTGGCGCACTTCGCGACGTGTAAGCTCTTTAGAACCTCGCTTCCCGGCAAAGTAGGTGGCCGCCTTTTCTCTTGGCAAGGTGATATGTGTGACAGATAAGCGGTAATCGGTATCCGGCAAGATATCGTCCGGGCCGTATGCGAGTGTTGCGATGATGGCATCTGCTTCCGACAAAGCAGGGGCCGCAAAGGCCCCGCTCATCGGAGTCAGACAGAGCATGGCGCAGGCCGCGCCGATAAGCCAGTGTCTCATTAGATATCCTCCGTATTTATATGGTTCAGTTTCGATTCTTGTCGAAGCTCGTTTCTTCAAAGGGAACGCGCTCGTAAGAAAAGTCTGGTTTGATGCGATAGTAATAGGTCGTGAAGTGACCACCACTGGGCAGTCGGAACTGCGGGTCGTGAGCAGTCGCTTTATCGTAGTAACGGATTTCTTTTGCACCGTCCAGCTCGTGTACGGTCATGTCGTAGGTATCCGTGAACTGGTCGCCGAACCATAATAGACCCCTCTCTTTTTCCTATTATCAATCATCAGCTTCTTCACCTAAATCATATCTAAAGTAGATATCCAAGAAAGCCGTCCAGGCTTCTTCCATGGATGTGATATCATGGGCATCATCGATGGCATAAACGAGAGATTCCCACTCATCCATCGGTATCCCTGGATATGCCTCAGAGAATTGTTCGGCCAGCGGCTTCTTAGTGGTCATCATGGCGGTGTAAGACTTGTCTGGTGTCAGCTTCCAAGCGGTACGGAATATCTGATTAGGAAGACCATACTGTGTAAGGTCAAGTGTAACGGTCTGCTCATAGGTTTGTGTTCTAGGATAATAAGTATTGGCAACAGATAACATGGTACAAATCTCCTTTTCTACTTAAATATAGTGAAAGGTTTGGAGAACATCGAAGAAGGTTTTCTCAGCTTCTTGGAAGGTGTGGTAGTCATGTGCTTGAGAAATCAGGTAGTCCAGAGCCTTCCAGCGACCTTTTGGCACGTTAGGAAAATCTCTTGCTAACTGTTTCACGAAGCTTTCCCCGAAAGGACGCGTAAGATAAGGCTCTTTGGCATCCTGCTTCTCTTTTATGGTGTAGACGTAATTGTAGAATGTCACGATGCGCAGGAAGCATTTCTCTGCGTCATCATAACGATTCAGGATGGTCAGCCGGTAGGGTGCTTTTGCTTCTCGCTCGGCGTCTGGCATGATAACGGATACAGGCATAGGAACTCCTTTCTGATGATGGAACCGTCGGGATAAGAGGCTTTTATTGTGGTACTCCCCATCCGCTCTTCCATGGCCTTTGGCGAGATGGATAGGAAGGGAAGCGTTACGATTTCGTAGTTGAGTCTTTTCTGGACCCATCCCCTTGCCTCTGTCTTTTGGATGATATCCCAGACGTGGTCTCTCTGGACATAAGATGCTTTCTGCCTGTCCGGGATGGAGGTGCGGCGTTCGATAAAGACATCCGGGTCCTCGCGGTAACGCACAAGGTCTTTATCCTTGACGAGCAAGACTGGCAGTTCGTCGATTCTCTCACGCAATGTTTCAAGAATGTTTCGTCTACTACCTGCCCAAGGACGTATATCTTGTTCCAAGGCTTCGTAAACTTCGGCTTTCTGGACAAAAACCGTATAGGGATGGTACGTCATTGTCATGTTCATTCCCCCTTATATTGGTCCGGAAAGAAAACCGTCTCGTTAACGGGTACTTCTTCAACAGATAAATCCGGCTTCACGTGGTAGTAAAGGTAGTGATGGTGCTTCTTACTGTAATAACGGACATCCTTCTCCCATTCATCACGGTCGAGTACAACCATCCGATACTCTTCGGTCTCACAATTTTGGAGTGCATCATATGATGCCGCCGCTTGAATGGCGTTCTTTCCTTCTTCTGAGACAATACCATTACGGTAGCCTAAAACCACTAAACATAGAAATGAGATACCAGCACAGATGATATAGACGATTAGATTTCCCACGACTCCCCATCTATCCAGGCAGAAACACAAGATGGAAAAGATAGCCCAGAGACCTATCATGGTAATAATGAGGTTTATCTCAGACTCTCCAGGATAAAGTATCGTAAAGAAAGTCGTCATGACTACCATAACACCACTAGAGACTAACAAAAAAAGAAGGATTTTCTTCTTTAACATTTCATCTTTATTTTTCTGATAGATGTTTAGTTTAAGATTCATCCCAGCTTATCCCCTTCCGTATTTTCTTGTGTGCCGACATCATGTTCATTCTTCTAATTTTATATTGGCTGGAAGAGAGTCTATTTCCGTAAAGGGAACTTCCTCAACGGATAAATCCGGTTTCACACGGTAAAAGTGATATAGATGTAAATTCTTGTCGTAATAACGGACATCCTTTTCTCCTGCGTTATCCAGTACGAACATCAGATAGTATTTTGTTTCGCGGCTCTGGAGCGCATCATAAGTCCCTGCTTCTTGAATGACTTGTTGAATATCGGCCTTCGCATGATTGGCACTTGTGTACTCACACATCGTATTTAATGAATAGAGCAATAAAAAACCAACGGCAATAAGCATCCCAACAACAACCCCGATAAAAATGGTATTTTTTATATTCTTCTTGATGACTTGTATCTTCATCCCTCCGTGCCCCCTTTCGCTTCTCTTGCCTGCTTCAAAAGGTTCTGCATGGCTTCTTCAATGTGCCCGAGGTCGAAGCGTTGAAGTGCATCAAAGGTATCATAGGCAAAGTCTTCCCAAGCGGAAGCAGGAATGTCTGGATGCGTACAAGAGAGCTGGACAGCAAGTGCTTTAGGATAAAAGGTTTCAACATCTTCGCCCTTTTGATAGAAGGGGTCGAGCGTCACCAGATAGCGGCGGCCGTCAAGGAGAAGCCAGGCTTTGCTGGTTTTCTCTTCTGAGGAATACGTGATGTTGAAGTCTACCATGATGGGCCTCCTGGATTATCGATTGAAGAAGGATACGACATTTTCGCCAAGGAACGCGAAGAAGAGGACGAAGAATAACCAGGATTCTTCGCGGCTGAATTTCCCGAGGACTGCTTCCTGGAACGTGCGCGTCGATTTCAAGAGGTGCTTATCGAGCGGATACGTAACCAGGCGGCAGGTCATGAAACCTGCGAATATGCTGATAGCACTGGCAATGGCCTGGCCCCAGAAGTAGAGGGAGAAGCGTGGGATAAGAATCTCCTCTCCTCTCAGGAATAGATACATGAGGACCATGCCATAGAGCAGGATGAGGATAAAACAGCCTTTCCCTAGCCGGTTCTTCAAGATACGCCGTAGTAGCGTCAGGTTCATGAGTAGGTCTCTCCTTCATACGGATTTTCGTTGGTTCTTAAAGGTGTGCGTCTTCTCGTCCCAGGCCCATTCGAGCCGGTCCAGTTCATGGAATGGTTTGCCGAAGCGTTGCACGAGTTCATGGATGGTGGCGCAGTCCCGGTAGTTCTGCCAGTCGTGGCAGAACACGGCCGCATCTGCTTCGGCCAGGTCCATGAGACTCTGGCCGAGATAGAAGAGCGGTGTATGGGATACAGCAAAGGGTGAGATGGATGTATGGAAAAAGGAGATGGCTCCCGGGAAGTTCTTGCGACATTCCCGCATCATGGATTCACGCAGGGTATCTTGCGCGAGCATACTTTTTGCCCAGATAGGATACACGAGGTACAGTATCATGAAGTAAGTCTCCTTTTATCGGCAAGCGGTCCAGACGATGGCCTGGAAGTACGTTGAGAGTGCATCGGAAAGCTTCCCTTTCGGGCACGTCAGGGATATCTCGCGCGTCACGCGATTGACCTGGACGTTGTAGGTCTTTGTGAGCGTGTCCCCTATCTCCTGCCAGGTGCCGTCTTGGAAGTCGGATAAGTAATAGCCGTCATCTAAGAGCGTGTAGCGTCCGTCCGGCTCTTCCTCGATAGCAAAGGAAATGCCGTCGTTATGGCGGTCCATGAAGACCGACCGGATGAGAAAGGATGGACGCGAACTGGCATAAGGGTCGCGCGGCACCAGCTCTAAGAGATGGCTGGTGGCGTCTTTCATGGCGGCAAGGATAGTCGTTTGTAGCATGGAACCTGCTCCTTATGGATGCATGGCAGAGACCCAGTCAAAGGTACGCTTCCTGGTCTGATACATCGCTTTTGACGTGCTGATGGACCAGAGCTTCTGGCCGAACGTCGTGCGAAGTTCTTCTTCGAGCTTTTCTTTAGGAAGGTGGTACGTCTTGAGTCCCATGTCATAGCGTTCGACGATGGGTTTTATCTTCATGCGCGGCTTGTTGTAGCGTGGCGGTGCGCTCGTGACATGGTCATAGACGCCACAACGGTTCATGGCACGCTCTTCCTTGTTGGCCTCGTAGGAGTTTGTGCACTCTTTGGCGGTGCAACGGAAGCAGTTATGACCGCGACTGTTGAAGAATGGGCATGAATTTTTCCGCATACAAATCCTTCTTTCCATAGATTACAGGAGAAACGGCTTAGAAGAGAATTGACTGGCGACGAAGATGAGTGATGCAAGGTAACGCGGTAAGACGTATCGGACTGTGCTATCGGTAGCATTGACGACGATATGGCCTTCCTCGTATTCGACGCCAAAGAGCATCCAGAGCGTTTGGATGAAATCTTTTTGTTCGTCCTCGGGAACAAAATAGGTATTGACGCTCTGGAAGAGCACTTCCCGGTTGACGAAGCAGTCGGCCTGGAAGAAGATGGTCTCTTGATGTTTATCCAAGAACGGTGTGCGGATGGTGAAGACGAGATGGCCTTTCTTGTTCCGCTTCCGCTTCACGATGGTCAAGAGGCGTCCGGTAATCGCGTTCATCGAAAACGGGAAGTCGAAGAAAGATATCGGCTTGCCGGTCTCCGTGAACGCGAAATCAAAAGGGCAACTGGTCGTGAAAGAACTCGAAGAACTCCGGGCTGTAGCGATGATGTTCTTCAAGCGCGTAGACGCGACGCGCGAACGCATCCGGTTCTTCTTTCTCGCCATTCAGGAGCCAGGGAGCCTGGTAGGTGTACGTGCCAAGCGTCTTGAGGACGGTTGCGGTATCGCCGTCTTCATCGCGCAGGATTTTGTAATCCGGTTTGTCGTGGTAGAACTTCTCGTAGACTTTGTCGGTGAAGTTGATGTTATGCCATTCCTCGGCGTCTTTCTGTGTCGGGACGCGGCGGTAGTTGAAGTAGCCGTCTTTACCGGCCGAAAAATAAATGTAAGACATACTATTGTTCCTTTCTTTTAGGGAAGTTTGATAAGATTGACTGGTTCGTACCGGACGTGGTCTAGTTCCTTGACGACGGTATCCATCATCTGATAGAGTTCTTGTTTTCGAGATTCTAGCTCTTTCTCGTACAAGTTACGAATGGCGACAATACTGATAGCGGCAATTTCATATCCATCAATACTAGGGTAAGTGTTGCGGCGACAAATTCCATTTTCATCTTCATGCAACAGATAATGACGCCTTCCATCGACATACCACACATAACCTTTTTTCGTCTTCTTTGCTTCAAATTCTGTGATGGTATCAAGATGTGGGATAGGAGACGCTTTTATTGAACCATACGGCGTCTCAGCTCGATAGAGCTTAACGTATTCTTCTGGATGTTTCATGTTTAATGTTCTCCTTCAAGGAATCTCGACGACCTTGATGTTGTTCCTTTCTTTTAGGGAAGCTGGATAAGCTTGACTTCTTCATACCGGACGTGGTCCAGCTCTTTGACGGCGGTATCCATCATCTGTTGGAGTATCTGTTTTCCAGATTCCAGCTTCTTTTCGTATAAGTTACGGATGGCAATCATGCTGATACCAGCAACTTCCTGCCATTCGATATCGGTATGAGCGGGATAACAAATCCCCTCTTCATCTTCGGGCAGAAAGAGACGACGTTTCCCGTTGCTATTCCACACATAGCCTTGTGGGGTCTTCTTGACTTCAATTTCTTGAATAAAATCAAGGTGTGGGATGAGACTATTGGGCGTCCTCGTCTGATAGAGCTTAACGTATTCTTCTGGCTGTTTCATGTTTTGATGTTCTCCTTTAAGGAATCTCGACAACCTTGAACTTGCCCTGCTGGATTTGATTCAGTTCTTTGTCGATATCCTGGACCATCTGCAAGGCTTCCCGTCGAAGGGATGCCAGCTCTTTCACGTATACGTTAGAGATGGCAGGGACGCTGGTGCCGACAATCTCGTTCGGGCCGACGCATCCGTAGTTCGGGCAACATAAGCCGTCTTCGTCTTCGGGTCCGATGTAGTTCTTTTTTCCGTCCTCGTCCCAGACGTATCCCTGTGGCGTCTTCTTTACCTCGAATTTCATGATGGTACTCAGGTGGCAGACGCTATGCCGATGATTGGCGAGCAGGGAATAATATGGGCTGAGAGTCCGGTAAAGGTGGATGGGTTCTTCTGGCTTGGCCATGGTGATTCTCCTTTCTTACCGCATGATTTGTTTAGTCAGCTCCTGGCGTACCGCTTGGAGTGCTTGCATCTTGCGGGACAGATACAAGGGATAGTTGAGCGTCCGAAGTTCCGGATAGACCTGGAACTTCTTCTCGTATCGCTCGACAAGCTGGTCCTGACGTTCCGTATAGGCTTCCTGGTATCCGTCTAAATACGATTCGAGCTTTCCTTTGGCTTGGAGTGCGTAGTAAAGCTTCGGTTCGTTTTTCAGGAGATACTTGGCCCGCAGGTTTCCCCAGGTCCCCCAGTAGAGCGGCTTATTCGTGCTGGTCTTCTTCATGTGCTGGACCTCAGTCTTCTAAGAGGTGAAGGTCAGGAGACGCGCTATGAAGTTCTGGCGGCATGATGGAGAGTCCTGGCGGTTCTGGTGTCACGACGATGATGGAGGCCGCTTCAGCATAATCTCCACCAAAGAGAGCATTAAGGCCGATAAGGGCGCAGAAGGTCAAGAGGAATCCAAGTTTCTTCATAAGCATCTTCCTTTCTTACATCCCGTCGTTCTTATGCTCGACGGTCATCTCTTTTTTCTCTGGCGTCAGGTTGTAGAACGGACGCTTGAAGGCGTGCGTGACGTGGATGGACCCGTGCTGGTTCTCCACTTCATAGCAGTAGATGTCTTTGGCGTTGTTCTTGTCCTTGACGACGACCTGGCAGGCCCCCTCGCCCTTCTCGTATACGACAACGTAGTTGTTCATATCCTCGTAGGCGCGGATGGCGGCGTAGCTTGGGAACAGTTTCTCGGGGCTGTGATTGGCAAGTCCTAGTTCCCGCTCCCGTTCGCTGTTTTCCTGGTGTTGCGTCTCTTCCTGGTTCGGGAACATCGAGATTCCAATCGGCTGATTACTTTCGGTTATCAAGATGATAACCAAAAGTACAAACAAGCTTGTTTCAGTAAGCAAGAAGGCCACCAGGACGTGACGCGTGAGGTGCGCGTTCCACCAGGTCCGGAATCGTTCAAGATGCATGGGCATCCCCTCCTTTCTAAATGAGGCCCTGCGCGGTAAGCTCCCGGATGGATGCGTCCATGGTCTGCATCCCGTCACGCGGATGCATGTAGGAATGGAGACGGTAGGCTTCGCCGCGCCGGATGAGGCTCCTTGTCGCATCGTTGCGCAAGAGGACTTCAAAGGCCGCGACGCGTCCGTTCTTGTCGCGCCTTGGAAGGAGCTTCTGAGCGATTATCGCTTCAAACGCGTTCGAGAACTGCAAGAGTATCTGGTCCTGCTGGCCCTGCGGGAAGTATTGCAGGATGCGGTCGGTAGCCTGGATAACGTCAGCGGCGTGGAGCGTGCTGAAAACCAGGTGGCCAGACTCTGCGGCTGAGATGGCGGCATGGACGGTGTCGGGGTCGCGCATCTCGCCTATCAGGATGATGTCGGGGTCCTCTCGGAGAGCGGACCGAAGACCTGCGGCAAAGCTTGGGCAATCCCTTCCTATCTCGCGCTGGACGACAAGCGACTGGTCGCTTTCATGCTCGTACTCGATAGGGTCTTCAATCGTGATGATGCGCTTCTTCTGCGTCTTGTTGATGGTCCGCAGGAGTGCGGCAATCGAGGTGGATTTCCCGTTGCCGGTCGGCGCAGAGAACAAGATGAGACCGTGGTCCTTCTTGGTGAGGGCCTGCACGAGATACGGAAGACGGAGGTCGTTCATGCTCGGGATGATGCGCGGGAGTAGACGGATGGATGCGCCAAGACCAAGCTGAGAGCGGAAGGCATTGGCACGGCACCTAATATGCGTCCGGGTCGTGAAGGGAAAATCGAGGTCCCCTACTTCCTTCAACCGCATCTGCTGTTCACTCGTCCAATAAGGGTCCAAGAGACTCTTGACGGATGAGATGGTCAAGGGAGCTTCGTTAGGAATTGGCTCTAAGGCTCCTTCGGCGTTCCGGACGTATGGCGGCCACCCGCAAGATAGATGCAGGTCACTGGCGTGCAGAGAGGCGGCCGTTTCGACGAGCTGTTCGAGTGTTGTCATGGTCGTTCCTCCTTCGGGAGCACGGCCGTGAAATCGCAAACGTCGCTCAAGGAATAGAAGTAGTAATGCTTGTCGGAACGCTGATTCTCGGAGAGCACTTCGCCTTCCAGGCAAGTGACATTGGCAACGAAACGGCCTTCCAGGTAAGATACTTCATAGGTCGTATTGCGCAGGCTGTCATATAAGCGGTCGCCGCAGAAAATCTCCTTCCCATCCTTATCTCTAAGGCCGGTCCCTATCTGGATATCGGATATCTCTTCGGGATGGCTGAGAGATATGAAGACGCTATCAATGTTCTGCTCTTTCAGTACGCCATTTTCCTTATATCGAATATGCATGGACGCTCCTTTCTTCCCAGCAGATAGGGCCGGACGGCCCTATCTGCTGAACAAGGACTAGGGATTACATGAAACCGAAGTAGGAAGCAACGCGGTGGAAGACGGTCTTCTCCTTGGTCTTGGCTTCCTTCAAGTCGGACACGGAAAGTCCTTTCTGTACCTTGTCCTTCTTGACTTCTTCTTTCTTGGCGGCAATTTTCTTGACCGGCTCCTTTTTCGGGAGTGCGGCCTTCGGTTCTGCCTTCGTGGTGACTTCTTTGACATCGGTTGCCGGTTTCGTGCAGAGGGCCAGCTGGCTCTGTGCGGAGGCAAGAATCTTCATGACCTGGCCGACCTGCATGTGGATGGTATCCATCTGGTGGAGCACATCTTCTTTCTCAAGCTTGGCCTGTTCCAGAGAATCGGAGAGCGTGGAGCTTTTCTCCTGGGCACTTTGGAGTTCTTTGTAGAGGCGGTCCTCGGCCTTGCGAGCCGTGAGAACGGCACTCTGCGCACGCATCTGTTTCTCAAGAAGGTCATGCTGTTCGGAGAGCTGGCTCGTGACTTCTTCGATGCGGGCCATGAGTTCCTTGTACTGCGTTTCCTTGGCTTCCTGCAAGGCGGCAAGACGCTTTTTGAGGACTTCGGCCTCTTTCTTGGCCTGCTCGGTTGCGACCTGGTACTTGCGGAGCATTGCGGAGTTGACGGCTTCCTTGCCTTCCTGGAACTGCAAGAACTTGTTCTGCAAGGAATCGTAGTCATCCTGAAGCTTGGTATGCGCCTTGCGGCCGCGTTCGAGCTGATTCTGCAAAGCCGTGACTTCCTTGCGAAGTTCCAAGAGTTCAGGGTCCTCTTTTGGCGTTTCCGGCTCTTCTTCGGCTTCGGTGAAACCTAAGATACCGTCACAGACGTTGATGGCCTTCTGGTCGATGGTCCACTTGCCTTTCGAGAAGGAGACGTAATCATGGTCCGCGTTGATGGTCATGAAGTTTTCCTTGAGGAAGGCGATGGCCTGGTCGTTATCGATGCCGTAACGCCGTGCAAGGTCTTCGATTGAGATGTACATAAGAGTTACCTCCTTGGTGAATGGAAGGCGTTAATAGCCTTCTGGAATCGAATATGTTTGACTCGGCTTTCTCGCCTTTGTGGCGGGAGCCGAAGAGAAACCAGAGTGAGTCGCAGGCTTCTTGGGTTTGGGGGCCGCGCCAAGTGTGACGGGCGTATCTGTATCCGCAAGAGCCTGATAGGAAATCTTCTCAAAGAGTTGAGAGATATCGACATCCTCGCCATAGCGCAGGATAGCCTGCTTGATGAGAAGCTGGATGGACCGACTGAAATTCTGCTGGGCATTGACAAACGCCCACATCTCGTCGCTATCCACAATAGAGATGGTCTTCTTCATGGTGGTACGCTCCTTTTCTTATGCGGTCTTCTTGGCCCGTTCCTTGAGGGCTTCAAAGAGTGGGCTGTGGAGGAACGCGTTCAGTCCTTCGGCTTCCAGGGCAACGGCCTCTTTGGGGTCTTCGATGTAGAGAAGACGGATGCGTGCCCGCTTGCAGAAAGCATCGAGACGATTCTTCAAGGCTTCTTTCATGAGGATGGAACCGCCACCGTAGACGGCGACAACGTCCACTTCATTGTTGGCCGCAAGGATGACCTGTTCGGCCTTGCGAAGAATCGCTTCGGCTTCGTCGTCAAGAGCCGGGAGCAGGTACGCCATGGCTTCCTGATGGTATTTATGCCGGTCGTCCCGGATGTAACGGGAGAAGTCCTGACGCGTGATGTTCATGAGGCCAAAGTCTTCTTTGAAGAGGTCCAGCACGCGGGCAATGGCATGGCCGTTACCGTTATGCGTACCGGAGATGAAGTTCGGATTGAAGGCAATGCCCGTCGTGAGCGGGAACTCAGTCGTTCCTTCACCAATCGCGACATGCAGGATGCGCTCGTTCATGATGCGTTCTTTATCGGTCTTTCCACTCGGGTCGAAGAGTTTCGGTTTGGCCAGGAACGCATGAGAGGCAGTCACGCCTTCCGGGATGCACTTGACGAATGAGAAGGTCACAAGGACGGTATACTCTTTCGGTCCAACGAAGACGTGGACGGTATGCTCTTTCTTCGTGAACTTCTCTTCAAACGTCGTGGCCGACGTTTTCGTGTAGTACGATACCGGGATGGCGGTCGTCATCTCGACTGTGACGGGAATAACGCTTTCTGCACTCCCCTTCTCGTTTGCGACCTTGACGGCCTCGCCTGCAATGTGCGCGAGCGTATTGATATAGACGATATCGCTCGTCACTTTGTTGTTATCGACGCCGACCGTGATAGAACGGCAAGGACGATTCGATGCGAGTGCGTAGCTTCCGATGTAATACGTTGCACCATCGACGGAAACGATGAGGTTATCGTGGATGCGCTTCAAGACTTCATCGTGAGAAACTTCGTCAAGGTTTGGCAGGCGCATGACGCGTGCCAGAACGTTCGGGCTGGCCAGGAAGGTGTCGTTGATGACCATATCCTGCTCTGAATTGCCATTATCATTGGCCACATAGAACTTCAACATAAAGGTCCTCTCCTTTAAACAGTAAGTTGCTTTTTCCGCTTTTGTTTGTCATCATCTGTTGACAGTCATACTTTATCATACTTTTGTCATACTGTCAACACTATGTTGCTTTTTAAAGCTAAAAATGTCAACGTAATGTTGCTATTTAAGAGGGACGCCATTAAGAAAAGGCTTCCAGGAGGACGCGGCGTGGATAGGAACGATTGGCGACGGCAAAGGGGTCGTAGCGCATGAGAAGGGCCTCGATGCGCCGTTTCGGATAGGTCTTGGAAAGCTCCTTTGCGGTCCGGACGGACACGGCGAAGTGACTGCGATGATACGCCTCTTTCAAGAACTCTTCATCTAAGGCTTTCCGGTAGAACGCATAGAAGCGTTCCTTGTCCGGCAGGTCGCAGGAGAGCGGCAGAGCATCCCTTACACTCTGCATCCGATTAAGAAAGCCGGTGATATCGGCATCATCGAGTCGCTGGCTTACGGCCAGGTCGTCGTCTGAGGGGAAAAGGTTGTAGAGGATTTTCCCGTACTGCGTGATGCGTTCATCCGCAGTCGGAAGTTCTGAGAGAACCATATCGCGGAACGTCTTTAGATAAAAGATACTTTTGGCACTCTGCTCTTTGTCGTACTCGGCTTTCTGGTACGCTTGCTGGATGAAGTACCTGCCTCGCCCCAGCACGGCATCCCGGAAATAAGTGCTTCTTGGAATCCCTTCTATCGAAGTGAAGAAGGACCGCGTGTAACGGCCTAAGATGGCAAGGTAGGGCTTTTCCTCTTCAAGATGCGTAAATGCCTCTTCCATCGCATGGAGCAGGGAGAAGTACCGGTCCTTGTTGAATCCTTCCCCATAAGCCAGGAGTGTCGGGATATCGGCGATATAGTCCTTGCTCAAGAAAGCCACATCCATATAGGTATCGGCCGTGAAGTAAGACTTTAACGCATCCGGCGTCATCTCTTCCTTTGTCGGGAGATAGAGGCTATCGAGCAGGAGGTCTTCGACGGTCCGCTCTAAATAATGGTCCGAAGGAAGCGCATCGGGAAAGGGCTGTTCGTCTAGGATATAATGGCCCCCTTCCCACTCGATGTAATAGGAGAAGCGTTCCTCTTCCATTGGGTCGTGGTTCTTGAAGAAAGCGTTGGCTTCCTGAAACGACGCATACGTCAGGTGCGTGCCAAGGCCGTCATACGCAGAAATGGTGATACGGCGAAGCGGAAGCGGTTTACCGCCTTCTTCGGGTCGCAGGTAATCGATTTGCATGAGAAAACTCCTTTCCAATCGGTCTAGTTATAGTGTACAGGCAATTCGATTCCTTTTTTTCTTATCTTTCCGCAAAAATTGGTTATTTTTACCAATTTGAATAAGAAATAAGGAGCCTTCTTTTCTAAGAAGGCTCCTTATTTAAAGTTCGGTGGTCTCTTTGGCGTGTGGATGCAGGAAATGTTGCTGGAAGTCTAAGAGATAATCCCTTCCCTGCCGGAGTGGTGTCGCAAAGGCGGTGAGACGCTTCTTGGAGCACAGGCACTGCTGGTCTTCGGGGATGGCGTCAAGCTTCGGGACGCGTTTGGCGCATAAGGCCAGGTGAGAAAAGTGGTCGAAGTGTTCATAGGAGGCTTGGACGCGTTGCCGGTCGGCGGTCTTTAGATGTGGCGGTGCAATGCGATACAAGATGGTCTCGTCCTGCTCTAAAAGCGCATCAGATAAGTCCTGGATGTGTTCGTATAGGCTCTGTTCCTGGGCCTGCGGCAGGTCCTTCTGGCGCAGGAGGTCGCGCGTCTTATAGATATCTGTCAGGAGCGACTCAAACGTTGTATCAAGGACTGGATACGCGTTTTGATGCAGATAGCCTAAGACCTCTTTTGAAAAGGAAGTTGGATAGAATGTGATGAGTGGTGAGACGTTTTGTGCCAGGTTTTGCAGGAGTTGATGCACGGCCGTTTCGGCGGCATTAAGGGATAAATGGAATCCTCGGATATGGGAGCAGACGACCTTCTTGTTTTTGTAACGAATCGTATAAGCCATGCGGCCGATGGACTTCCCATCGGCGTAGCAGGTCATGGACTGGTGGAAATGGTCGCCGCTTCGTTGGAGCAAATCATCATGGAACTGGTAAAACAAATCGGTCTCCCCTCTCGTCAGTGTGCAAAGGCGCGTGCGCCCTGTCTAGCTTCCTGGATAACGCCTTTGGCGTACCCGGGTTCCTTGCGGAGTGGCGAACAAGCAGAAAGGACTTCTTCGCAGATGGCCGGTGTGAACTTTTGGAGCATCCGGCGCGTGATGGAAACGTCATGCTGGTGCTGGGCCGCGTTATCTCCCAAGAACGGCTGGACGCGAGCGCGTGGCAGGTCTCCGTCCGGGAACATCGGCAGGTTATCGAGGCCCAACACGAAGTTCTTGTCGGCCATTGGCGTCTGTCCGTCAATCCGCATCTCGTTCGCGATGGACTTCAAACGGTCTTCGAGGGCTTCGGTCTGCTTCGCGGAAAGTGCATCGTCATGCGACAGGAAGAACGCTTTCGTCTTCTTCGCCAGGCGACGCGCAAAGGTCAAGGCCCGTGCGGCAAGGCGCGGCTTCTCGCGGGCAATCTGGTTGACGATATGCGCTTCCTGCTGGATATCAGCAAAGGCATTGGCAAGAAGTTCTTCTTTGACGGTACTGCGTGGCATATCGAGTGCGTGATGGCTCTTCCGAAACGCTTCGATTTGCTTATCCGTGATGATGCCCTTCTTTTCGACATGCGTAAGGAGGTCATTGTAGAGCTTCGGGTCGCGGTGCTTCATGGAATGGAACGCTTCATGGTAGAAGGTCCAGCGGAGCGGCTTCTCGCTCTTCCGGTTGAGGTACAAGGTATCCTGCTGGCATTTGCCGTGCAAGGACTCCGGCCCATCGAAATAGCGGATGTCCAGTTGGAGTTCCTTTTCGGCAAAGGCTGTGAAGTCACGCTCCTTTTGCGTGAGTTCTCCTTTCGGGATGAGGCGGCTTTCTTCAATCTGATGCCCCAGCGTCTCATGGTTCGAGCAAGAGAAGAGTTCGACCTTGCCGTTATCGAGTTCGTGCGTCTTGAGCGAGGAAAAGAGAGCCTGGAATCCCTTCTCGATGACAGGAAGTTCTTCTTTTTTTGGATAAGGATACGGATAGCCTTCAAGGTTATTCGTTGCTTTCATCCAATCCTTTTCGGAACGGATGTTGACGAGGAAGTCATTCTGGATACCTTTCTTTTCGAGGGCCTGTTTGACGTAGGCTTCAAAGGAACGTGCCATGATTTCAACAGTCGTTCCCCAATAAGGCTTGCGCTTGGGGCCATCGAGTCCAATCCCTCTTGTTTTCATCCCGGACTGATGGAGGCACGCACGCACGGCTTTTGCCATGCCCATCCGGACATCGAAACGGACGGGATAGATATCGGGCTTAGATTCAAACTTCTTTTGAGTTTTTTTTATTTCTTCATCAATGGCCTTCTTAGAATCATCGAGTAGATAGGCGGGATGTGATTCACCATATTCGTCCGTGATTGCCCCGATATGTCTGAGCAGGTTCGAGACATACCTTATGCTATTTGTTTCGGAAAACATCTCGGTATGGTCTTTCTCACCCCAATAGTTATCAATCGCATGGAACCATTCATGGGCAAGGCATCCGGCTCCGTTGCGCTTCGTCAGGTTGATGGCCCTGAGGCCATGCTCGTAATGTGCGGCCGGTGCATTGCGGCCGCCATGTCCATTACTGCCAAAGCGCAGGGAGAGCGTACCGCCAAGCGAAAGAGCTTTCGGCGGCAAGTTGAGCGCATCAGCAAGGTCTAAGAGCGCGTCGTAGGACCGGTTGAGGTTCTCTTGGCGCGTCTTGCCTTCGACCCAGTTGCCGAACTCAACGCCATAGAAACCGAACGTCTTCATATAATCTTCCGGCGTGATATCGCCATGACTCCTGGCTTTACCGGTACGTGGCTGGTTCTTGTCATAACGGAACTCCGGCATGTTGCGCACGGCAACAAGCTTTTCTTTGAGTTCATCGTAGTGTTCCTTCATATAGGCTTCGGCCTTCCTGTAATCCGTCAGGATGCTACGGTCAATCGGTTCCGTGAGTTGGAGAAACCGTCCTTTCCCTACCTGTCCCCAGAAGGAATAGCCTTTAGCGGTATAGACTGCCTTGAAGTGCATCTCTTCTTTCTTTGCTTTCTTGTCCTTCTTATCGCCCTGCATGAGGTCCTTCTCTTCCTTATCGTTGTTCATGAGCAGGACTTCTTTCAAGGCAGGAATAAGTTCCTGTATCGATTTGCGGTTCCTCGTGATGGGAATATATCCTCCTGATTTACCGCGATACCAAACCGTGTTGGCAAGGTCGAAGAGTTCTTTATAGGCATCCTCGTTCTTCCGGAAATCCGCGTTCGAGACGTGCATGAGCAGGCTGTAATCCTTCCAAGTATCAGAGCCGCGACGATTGAAGCCAACGTAGAAGTCTTTGAGACTTTCCTTATGGCCCATGGCCTGGTAGAGTTCATACTGCGTGATGGCATAGACGTACTGCTCCATTCCGCAATCTGTTGCATCCCACTTATCCCGGGATACGCCATAACATTGATATTCCTGCAAGAACCAATTCCAGAGGGTTTCCTTGAAGGTTTCTTCCGTGTACTCGTCTTGCAAGACGCCGACGGCAAGGTTGCGTTTCTTGATGATGTCCTCCTTCCAATCTGTGCGGAAGTACCGTTTCGGTCTTGCGGCACACGAATCCCGAAGAGCGCGGATAGCCGATACTTTCCAAGGCTCTACGCCACCATCCAGGAGCTTCTGGTAGTTCGGCGTAGGCCAGTTCGCGGACAAGGTGAGCTTTTCGACTTTTCTTGTGGCGGCCTCTTGCAGGCTATAGTAGTAGGTCGCATATGCGTCCTTTCTTGCACCACCAATCTTATGGCCAAAGTCCTGCAAGATGCGATGATTGACCGTGTCCTTGCCGTCTTTGTCTTTTTCGCTCGGTTCCTTTGGAGCCTTGGTCGCTTCTTCGACGGCTTCGGCGACGGTCAAGGTGAAGTCGTTTTCTTCCTGCTTCTCTTGGGTTGCTTCTTCCCGTGGTTCTTCTTCTGGGGAGTTACCGGCTTCTTCAACTGGTACCGGCTCCCCCTCTTCTTCTCTTCGTGCCTGTTCCATCTCTTCATAGGCGGCCAGGAACGACTCAAAAAGGTCTGGTCGTTTCAGTTCCATAAGGGTCCCTCCTTAATGCGATACGACAAAGACAGCATCGGTATCGGACTTCTTCTCAGGTGGCTTGTTGGCATTTACGGTAACGCCTTTACCGACGGACGAATAGACGACGAACAGGTTCTTGGTCTTGGAATACTGGTAATCATTTCCCCAGGGGTCCTTGTTGAGCGTCGCGAGCCATGGGCCATATGTGTTGCCACTGACGGACTTGGACGAGGTCAGCTCGGAAAGGCTTTCTGGATACACGCCTAAATCGTAGTTGTACTGCGAGACGGCACTCGATATCGTGACGAGGTCGGCGTGCGCGGTATTGCGCTTACTGGAATTGACGTAATCGGTGAACCCATACAGGCCGACGGAAACGAAGATGATGAGGGCAAGCAGATAGTTGACCGAATCGAATTGCAAGACGGCACCCTTTCTGTGCCAGGCGATGCGCTGTAACATAATAAGTTCCTCCTTCTACACATGGATACATGAGTATAGTATAAAAGAAAATCAAGGCGCGAAATTCTTATCTTTCTGCAAAAAAGGCCCGCATCCAAGATGCGGGCCAGGTTGTTAAGCTTCTGCTTCTTCCTTTTCCTTGTCTTCATCGAGCATATCATCGAGGAACGGGTTCGTGTCCCGGTCCAGGTCACTCGTAGCATACTCGAAATATTCTTCGTCTGTCATGGAAAGTTCCTCCTTATTTTGCGGCCTGCGCCTGTTTGCTTGCCTGATACTCTTTGCTCTTCTTGATGCCGTCGAGGATGTACTCTTTATACGGAGCACGCTTCTTGTCAAGGCCGTCATAGGCAGAGGCCGGAGCGAAGGACTCGATGGCCTTCTTGACGGTCTCTTCCGGCCACTTGAGCGTCTGCATGGCCTTCTTGGCGGCGTTGACGACGTAGTGCGTCGGGCTTTTGCCTTCCAGTTCTTCCTTCATCATGTGCATGAAATTGCCTTTGAAGTCATCTTTGTTGACGGGCTTTGAAAGGTCGATATCTTTGATTTCTTTCAGACGCTTATCGTACTCGGCATAACGCGGCTTCATCTGCTGATAGTTCTTGCTGGCGGCCTCTTTGGCGTCTTTGCACATCATCATCATGTTATCTTTGAAGGTGCCGCGTTCAACGCGCATGGCGAGATAATTGACCATGTCACGTGCGTAGCTGTTAGAGCGTGGACGGGAGACGGTCGTCTTGGGAACGTTCTCGCCGGTAAGGTCCGAGAGGTTGAAGACGCGGACGGTATACGGTTTCTTGTCCTTCGTGAAGAGGACCATCGGCATGGACTTGGCACCCTTCTGGATATGGATGGACTTATCACTGAGCGCGGCAGAAGCGACCATGAAGCGGTTATCCGTCTTCTGGTGGTCATGCATGAACTGGATGGCAGGCAGGACGTTGGTCACAGGAACCATGGATTCCTTGATTTCTCCGCTCTTGTTCCGGTAAAAGAGGGCCGGAGCCTGGGCTTTTGCACGCTCTTCTTTCGGAAGCTGGAATACGGCATTTCCGTTGGCATAAGCCTCTTTGAGGATGCCATTGAGCTGTTCATTGGCCTTCTTCAAGAAGTCCGTCTTTTCTGTTTTCGCGCTTGCTTCTTTTGTTTCACTCATAGTAATGCTCCTTTCGATTCTTCTAAGATGAATTGCCCCTCCTTCTCGCTTGGATTATCTCTAGTATAGGGAAAGGAAGGGCAGATTCCTTCTTATTTTTCTGCAAGGAAAAAGAAAGACCTGTCCACATTGGACAGGTCTTCTGGTTAATGGAAGTCTGGCATACCGCTACTGACGTAGGGCTGAACACCCGTAACGCGATAGTAGTTTTCAAGCATCTTCTGGTCTTCTTCACTGTTGTACGGGTCGTAGAAGTGATACGAGCCGTTTCTCTGCTGAACGTACTGCTTATCAGCCTCAGTCGAGTCGATGAGCGAGTTCATATAACGAATCTTGGCTAAATCGCCCATGTTCATGGTGAGATTCGTGACAGCCAGGTTACGGAGGGCCTGAATCTGATTGCCTGCCTGGCTAGCCTGCAATTTGCCTTCGGCCTGGCTAGACTGCTCCATCGCACGCTGAAGAGCTGGGTAGATGTTCTCGTCAACGGCCGCATTGCGGCTCATATTGGCGACGGCGGTCGTCTCGTAGGCTTTAGAGAGGGCTTTGCCCTGGTCAGCGGCGTTCGTGGAGCGCGTAGCCTGGCCTTCGACAATGCCCATATCAAACTCTTCTGGGTCGAGGTCAACATCCGAGCGGTTGTTGTTGATGGCGTTCAGGATGACCTGGTAGTCTTCCATGTTCTTCTGCTTCTGCTCTGGCGTTAAAGGCGTGGTCTGCTTCTTGAGAATCCCCCACTTTTCCGCAAGCTTCTGGAACCAGTTGGCAAATTTCTCACCGAACAAGATACTCTTGATGTGGCGCGTGTAGTCGTAGACGTTACCGCCACTTGCCGCAAGGTCCTTGAGTGCGTATCTTGACGGCGCACTATCGGCATAGTCAATCGCAGTCGGCGAATAATACTTGGTCGCGTCATACGGATAATCGACGCCAGCGACGCGATGATGATGATGATGCGCGTAGAGGACGGTGAGCGATGTCCCGGTCGTGAAACCGAGACAGAGCACACAGAGGACGACGAAGATACGCTTGAGTAGTTTCATGATGATGCGCCCCTTCCTTAAACGTTATTCGTGAACTTGAAACCATTCTGGCCGCCGAACTGCGTGATGATGAGCCTTGAAAGCTTGTCGGCCATGAAGAGGAACATGATGCAGATGACGGCAAGCTTGATGAGCGTCATGATTTCGAGGACATGGCGTTTCCTTGTTGTGCTACCAAGTTTTGACATGACGTATTCATAGTACCATTCGCCACCGCCTGGGTTCCAGCCGTCGGCAACTGCTCGAAGGTCTCCTGGTGGAAACTCGCCATGACCTTCCTTATAGAAATTCTCCATCTCATAACGAGAGACTTCATCCTGGACTTCTGGATTCCAGCCGTAATCACCGGCCTCTTTGGAGGTTGGATAAGAAACATCGTCTGGGCAATTCTGCCAGCTCTTCACTTTATAGGCTTCTGGGTCGATGCCATGTGCTTCAGCATATTCTTGGCATCGTCCATTCCAGTATTGTGGCATCTGCTGGTAAAGGCCAAAGGCACCAGAACCTTCTTGGTTGTAGACGAATGGGTCGCCGCCGGACTCGGCTTCTCGTATGGCATCTGCGAACTCTTCGAGTGTCGGCTGGCCCATGGCACCACCGGTTATTTTATATTCTTCCTGCGATTCCACTACCAAATCGCCGACGACGATATTGGTCATGACGGCTTGTAGCATGACGGAGAAGAAACAGAAGAAAAATAGCTTGATGGATACGGAGAAGATGGCGTTCATGCCATAGCCAGCGTACTGGCGCGTCTGCTTGAGGCCAGCAAAGACGAAAGTCGTGAAGCTAAACATCATCGTGACATAAAATTCCAGGTATGCAAGGGCAATCTGGAACGCGAAGAGGATGAACGTGCCGAAGATAATGACGAGAAAGACGATGGCCGTGATACCAGCGGCTACTTTTTCGAGCCATTCACCGTGTCCGGCATCTGTCTCGTTGAGGACGGTGAAGATTGGCTCGATTATCTTCGCGCCTTTCGTGACAAGGGCCATGGGGTCTGCAACGGCCTTGGAGGCCGCATCGGCATCGACGCCACTAGTCATGGCACCTAGACTCAAGAAGAGGTCGCGTGATGCATTGGCAATGTATGGCCCCCACTGGGCAATGAAGAAGAACAGCAGGAGATAGAGAATCATACGTAGGGCCAGCACCTTGAAGATACTGTACTGCGGACTTCGTGTTTGCTCGCTGTCTACACTGAGAAGGATATAGGTAAGAGCCAGGTCGATGGTCATCAGGAGGCCGATAACGTACTTGATGGTTCCTTTGAGAAGGTCCAATCCGTCTGTGCAGGCTTTCGCGATGGTATCGACGGCTTTATGGATAGGCTCGGTAAAGTTGTAGGCCGCGTTCCAGATGAACTTATGGTTCTTGCCGCGTCCAACACCTGCGACATCGGCGTTATCTGGGAGCCAAGGTGCGTAAGGACCGTAGATGGCGGGACGAATGGAAGAGCCATTGACACGGACTTCAAAGTGAAGATGCGGACCGGTCGAATAACAAAGCTGTGTTACACCTGCCTCGGCGAGATGACCGATACGTTGTCCAGCTTTTACATGGTCGTTTACACTGACTTCTACACCATTGTAGCAATCCAAATCGCCATACCAGGTTTCCCACCCACCATGGTCAATGACGACCCAACCATTAAATTCATGTGAAGGGTCTGTGGTAGCAATGGTTACAGTACCGTCTGCAACAGCATATACTGGCTCAGAATATTCACCGCCAATATCAACGCCCAAGTGTGTATGTCCATCAGAACCATGGTTCGGGTCGCCCCAAGGAGAAGTGACTTGAATTTTATGCCCGTGCAATGGTGGGGCCATCATGGATATATTTCCTGTGCTTGAACCACCAGCCGCTGAACCGCTAGACGTGCTGGATGCATCAGCCGCCAATGCGGTTGTAGATATGCATGATATAAGAAGAATGAGAAGACCGATAACGGTCCAATGGTTTAACCGTCTCACGCTGATAATCCCTCCTAGCCTACTTTGTTGAGCTTATCCTAGCATGGAAGGGAGAAACCGACTTCTTATGTTTCTGCAAGAAAAAAGCACATGTCCTAGCGACATGCGCTTTTTTGTTTGATTTTGAGATTAGAGGGAGAGATAGGAGCCGTAATGCAGGCCCGCGTTGGTCTTCGCGTTGACGGCTTCTTCGGCGTCCATGATGAGCGTAAGGGCATAGCTGGCATCGTAGCGAGCTTGGTAGGCCCCGACGATGCGGCCCCAAAGCGTTATGGTGCGCTGGTTGATGAGGTTCAAGCGTTCCAGCTGGTCGAGAAGGTCCGACTGGCCTGCTGGCTGGTCCTTATGCACCTTTTCATAGAGGGCCTGGCGATGCGTGAGAAGAACGATGAGTTCTTCGATGCGCTTTTCCTGCTCGGTGTCAAATGCCTTGTCGGTGAGGTCGCGGCAGTGGGTTTTCTGCCAGACGACCCGGCAATCGTAGCTTTCGGCAAGGGTTCGCTCTTCGGTCGCCTTGAGGTTGCCCTTACTGAGCTTGTCTTGGAGAGCCTGGCGGGAGCGCAGGCCGATGAGTTCGGCCGCGTCCTGCAAGGTATCCCCTTCTTCTTTGAGGACGGATTTGATGAAGGCTTCTACGGATTCAATCATGATGTTTTCTCCTTTTTCTTTACTTTGTTTCTTCGTCATCATCGGCTTTTGTGACTGAGAAGGCGTAAATGGTGGTTTTCGGATGTTTGGTCCGTTTTATGATGGTCTGGATATCATAACTACCAATAATCTCCTTGGCTTCTTCTTCACTAGAAGCACAGACCGTTGTCTGGCCGTTTACGCGGACATCGAAATTGATTTGATACCTTGGCATGTTTATTTACTTCCTTTCTCGGAAGGGCCACCCTATCGGATGGCCCACCTCTTATTACAAGCGATTCTGTACTTCTTCGCGTACTTCCCGTGCGATTTCATCGATGCGGCTTTCTGTGGTCGCATGAAGGAGAAGGGCCATTTCCTTCATACCTCTATAGCGAGCCATGTACATCTCTTTTGGACCGACCAGATTCCCGTTGTAAGCCAGAAGATAATCCTTCCCTGCTTCTTTGAGCAGGTTTTCGGCTTCGTTCCATTCATTCATGATGTAACCATCCTTTCTAAAGGGCCACCCTGTCGGATGGCCCCACCCATTTTGTTGTTATCCGAAGATGCGCATCGAGCGCACTTCATCGATAGAATCCGTATCGTTGATGGTGAAGACTGCTTCATCATCCCAGTCGATGTGAGCGCGTCTCGTAAGTTCATCACGAGCGGCGGCAAGTGCCTCCTCCATGGTGAAATCATGCAAGGTCACGGAACCGAAGTGGCCCTTGTTGAAGCTGTACAGCTCGTTTGCCAGAGCTTCGATAAGCTCGTCTGCTTCACTACGGTTGTGCTCGCCCTGCCATTCATCCATGAGGTCTTTCATGGCCCCGTTGGCATCGACGCAGAAGCACTCGTCGATTAAACGGAAATAGCTCTTCATCTCTTCAACAACGGCATCCATTTTCTCTGCGGGAATCATATTGGTCTTCATCATCATCAATCTCCTTTCAAGATTGCTCTCTTTTCTCTTTCTGATTATAGTATAGCAAATATATCTTTACGTGTCAAGTATTTTATTTACGCGTAAAGAGATGATTGCATAAAAAAAGACCACCCGCAGGTGGCCAGGTGGATTAGTCGGGAGTCTCTTCGAGCGTGAAGAGTTCCTTCGGGATGGATTGATTGCGGACGATGGATTTGAGGAACATGGTCGTTGCGGTCGAGAGCGGGAGGCCCATCTCCTGTGTGACGGCGGCGGCCTTTTTGATGAGGTCCGCATCGATATGCGCTTCCATGGAGAGTTCCTGCGGAAGGGCCTGGTTACGGGCCAGACTGTTCAGGAACATCAAGATAGCAGTCGAGAGCGGGAGGCCCAGTCGTTCGCTAACGGCATCCACTTGCGCCTTGAGGTCGCTATTGATGCGGATACTGATTCCCTTCATGTCTGTTGCCATACGCGTTCCTTCTTTCTGTCATAGGATTTTCCTAGTACATCTATTATAGCAGGAAAGTGAATTGCTATCAAGATAAGGCTTATTGAATAGCAATTAACATGTATTTGCTTGATTTTTGCTATTGATTTAATATAAGTTGCTTGAAAAATACTTGCACTTGATTTATAATAAGGGCAAAGGAGGGACGTGTATGGAGTACGTAACAGGAAAAGACCTGGACCGGATTTTTAAGAGCAAGCGTATTGCATCGTTCCGGAAACGCTTCCTGTTCCCGGAGCTGATGGACTACTTGCACCGAGAAGAGGACCCGCGTCTCTGCACGCTCTACGGGCTTCGCCGGACTGGCAAGACGACACTCATGGCGCAGGCCGCAAAGGAGCTGGACCAGGACAAGGTCTGCTGGGTCCACTGCGAAGAGGGCGACGATATCCAGGACGTAAAGAACGTCATCAAAGGAAACCCTGCTTGCCGGTATTTCTTCCTGGATGAAGTGACGCGCCTAGAGAACTTCACGAGTGCCAGCAGTATCCTTGCTGATAAGTATGCGGCCGAAGATGGAAAGAAGATAGTCCTGGCCGGTACGGACTCGCTAGGCTTTGCGCTGGCGTTCGGTACAGAGCTTTTTGATAGGACGCATATCCTTCATACGACATACATCCCCTATGCGGAATATCGCTACCTTCTTGGTGAAGATAAGGATATCGATGATTATATCGAGTACGGTGGGACGTTGACGGATGGCAAAGTGTTCTATAATCCAGAAGGTGACTTCGATTATACGAATGATGCCATTGCCGAGAATATCCAGCACAGCTTGGAACTGTTTCGGGATGGTGGCGCGTTCGGCCCCCTGCTCCCTCTTTATGCAAGAGATGAACTGACGACCTGCATCGAGAAACTTGTGGAACTAGACAACCGGACGTTCCTGGCGAAAAACATCAATCGAACGTTTAAGTCGCATGATATGGGCAGGCTTTCAAGTAACCTGCAACATGACAAGAACTTTGAAGATATCGATGTGACGCCGCTGAAAAATCCGGAACTGATACGAGAAATCCGGGATGCCCTGCTTATCAAGGACCCGCTCCTTCATGCGGTATCACCAGAGGCTGTGCGAGAAATCAAACGGTATCTCAAGCGTCTGGATGTTATCTACGTCGTACCAGGGACGCAAGAAGAGGAAGTCATTTTCATGCAACCGGGCCTTCGCTATAGCCAGGTCCGCAAACAGATGGATATCCTAGAGCAGAGTCCCCTCTTGAAAGACTTCTCCCCTTCCCTGCGAAAGGAGTTCAGCCGAAGGCTGGATGAGCAGGTCAAGGGAAGCATGATGGAAGATATCTTGTTTGTCCAGCTGGCAAAGGATGAAGCGTTACAGGAACGCTACCGCGTAACAAAGTACCGGGATTCAGCTGGGACGCACGAGTTTGACTTGGTCATCGTGGATGAAGAGCAGGATAAAGCGGTCCTGCTTGAAGTCAAGCACTCCAAGGAATACTTGCCGAGTCATCAGGCATTGCACCTTATCGATGAAGCGGCTTGTCAGGAACTTGAGGAAGATTTGCATGTCCATGTTTCTGGTAAGGCCGTGATATATCGCGGTGAGAACATGTCCTGTACGAAGGGAATTTCCTACTGGAACGTGAATACGTTCATGGATAATCCGAAGGGATGCTTAGAAGCGATTGAGTCTATCTACCAAGGGCGCGGATGGAAAGAGAGCCTACAGAAAGCCCTGAAAAAGCCGGGATGGGCAAGATGAAGCCAAGACTTCCTTGTTTAAAGCCGTTTCTTCAAGACATCAAGGAACTGTATGGGAATGACTTAAAACAGGTAATCCTGTTTGGCTCCTATTCCAGGAAGGAACAGACAGTAGATTCTGATATTAACATATTCGTGATTGTGAATGATAGACTGGGTTCCTTGAAGAAAAAGGATAATGCCTTGTATGATGCGTCGTATGAGTTGACGTTGTCATCCGGAGTGCTTGTGCATCCAATGGCCGTCTCTAAGACGCAGTTCGATAAATGGAAAGACGTTTATCCATTGTATCGAGAAATCCAGAAAGATGGCGTTGTGCTGTATGACGCGGATAATGGAAAGGAATGTTTGAAATGAGTATCCTTGATTGGTTCGACCAGGATAAATTAGATGAAATGGAACGTAAAAGAAAAGAAAAAGAAAAACAAGATGCGGAAACTATTCGTAAAATGAGAGGTTTAAAGCCAACCTATGGTCCTCCAAAAAGTTCCGGTAATGGCGGCGCGACGCAGATTGCGCTCCTCAATATGTTGAGTACCAGCGACCTGGACCAGGTCCTTGCGGATTGTGCCCCTGCCCTTACCGAGAAAATCTATAAGATGGCGGCACAGGCAGACTATTTGCAGGACCAGTATCAGGAATTGAAAGATTATGACGAGCTGAAAGGCCGTTATGCAGAATTGCAACAGCACTATACGGAATTGCAGGATGAATACAAAAAACTAGTTGAAACGTTGGCGGCATCCGCAGGAAAACAAAATGGTAGACAATAAAACAGCAACAAAAAAAGAGCGATGAAACATCGCTCTTTTTTTATTGCGTTATCACGGTTTTTTATTCCCATTATTATTACCAGTATTCTTACCAGCAAAGCTTTCGTAAGTAGACTGGACATCTCGTTTGACATCGGTAAAACGGCCCTTGATACCACCGTGACTACCATCGGCATTATTATGTGACCAGGCATTTTTTGCGGCGTTCGTTACGTCACTCAAAACACCAGGTGTTTTAGCTGTAGACCCATCTGGATTTTTGCTAGTCGGTTTACTGAACAAGCCCTTCCCTCCTGCATCGAAGTTCTTGCCGAGGCGACTGCCCTGACGCATGGCGTTGACGATGCCAAGGCCACCACTGCGACCATCTACGCCTGCTCCACCACTGCCGGTATTGTTGTTGTTGGAACCGAGGATGGAGTTCTTCATCATACCAGCCGCGCCTTTAGCCATGGAACCGGCGACGTTGTTCGCGGCACCGAGCATACCGCCACCAATGGCACCCATGACGGCACCGGCTCTGCCGCCACCAGCGGCCTTGAACTTACCAGCACCAACGGCACCACCTTGGAGGGCACCTGTAGCGGCGGCTTTGGCGACGGATGCGCCACCCGTTGCGACGGCGGCACCGGCCTTGGCGGCCGAACTGCTCACATTCTTGGCGGTTGCGACAAGGCCACCACCTGCAAGAGACGGCTGGCCAGAGAGCAGGCCCTGGACAAGCTCTGGAATCTTTTTGATGATGAAATAGAGAATCAGACTGACCATGATGGCCTGGATGAGAACTGGCATGTTGCCGACCAGTCCGTCGTCTGTCTTAGCAATCTTCGCGAACTCAGCGGCAAAATCCGTTAGGATTTTACAGGACAAGGCTTCTAGGAACGCGATGACCGACACCTTGACGGATAGGTTAATCATGGCACCCAGGGAACGCTCGAAGAGGAATTTCGTCTGCGGGATGGCCGCAAACGGGATGAGCGGGACCGTAATCATAGCAAGCGTGTAGAACTCGATGCGGACCATGAAAATCTCGATGCCCGTCAGGATGAGCAAGATGAGCATGACAAACAGGCAGAAGATGGTTGCAAGGCTCGAAAGCGGCGACCAAACGGAAAAGGCTTTAGACGCTTCGCCGTAGGCCGTCGTGAACATGCCGACGGCGTTGCTGATGATGGAATCTGTCTTGACGTTTGCCCCTGCTCCACCGGCCTGGTAGCCGATGGCTTCAAAACCGTCCATGAGACTGCCCATGAGGTTGATGCCAGAATCGGTGTACCAGTTCAAGATGAGGAACATGTAGAAACCGGTCGTTAAAAGCGTTTCGGTCAGGAACTTCATCTTGTCGCCATTGATAAGGTCCAGCGAGATTTTGACGCTGGCGTTGATGGCCGTGAGCACGATAAGGAGCTTGGCGGCCACTGGGATGATGGCGGTTGCACCGGCCTTCGTATAGGAGGCATAGGTCACGGCGAACGGAGACAGGATATCGTACCATTTTGCGTTCGTGGCGGCGTCGGCATGGAAGGTATACGAGAACGCCGACTGCGTTCCCCCTGCGACATGCGTATAGCCGCCGAAGACGCCTGTAAGGAGCGTGCCGAAGTTGATGGCAAGGCCGATGCCTAGGATGATATTCCAGACGGTCTTGTTGGCACTCTCGACGTTGAAGGCAATCATGCATCCGGCAAGAGCAATCATGATGGTCGATACGATACGCGCAACGGTAATCATGCCGTCGGTCATGGTCGTGAGCATCTTCTGGAAAGCTCCCGAGCTGTTCTGGAGACCGACGTTGCTATCCATCGTGGATGCGGCAAAAGCCGTAGAGATATCGAAGAGGCCAAGACAGAGAATAGAGATGGCGACCAGGTACAAGACGCTGGTCTTGGAGAAATGCTTCATAGATTACGCCTCTTTCTCGTGGTTACTGATTAGTGTCGATGATGGCCTGGCCCATCTGCGAGAGCTTGGCTCCGTTATTGTACTCATTTGTCTCAATGCGAGCACGGCGCAGGTTCTCGGCTTCGTAGTGCGCGGCCTCTGCCTGGACGATGCGGTTATACGTCTGGGACATGCGCAGGATGGCCTGGACGCCCTGGGCGTTGATGACGTTGCCGCTCTGCAATGCCTGGAGTTCACCTACCGCGTTGTTGGAGTCTTCGAGAGCCTTGGCCGTAGTATCAGCAAGGACTTCATTAAGTCCATCTGCGTTGGTAGCCGACTTGGCGGCGTCCTTGTAGGTGTTGGAAAGTGTCTTCTGCTGGGCCTGCTCTTTGATAACATCCCAAGGGACCGTAACGCGGCCAGTACCGAAGCAACCGTCATTCTTGCCGGGAAGTTTACCCTGACCTGGAAGTTTTGCCCAAGCACCGTTCAAGATATCATCGATACTGCCGAGTTTTGTTTTCCATTCATAATCCGCACTGCTGTTACGTCCGAAAATACCACCACCTACTGTCATAGTTCGGTCAAACGTACCATCGAATTTTTTCTTTTTGGAAGCAGAACTGCCAATGCTACCAATACCAGTGTACATCCCCTGCTCGTCCCATACTTCATGGTAAGATGCTTGTTGTTGCTTGAGATAAGCAGATAGCTGGTCGGCATCGAGCTTCTTGTTGTTGAGCATCATGAGCAAGAGCTGTTGCTGTTCCTTATCGAGGATGTTGGCGGTCTGCACGGCAGTCTTGACGGCCTCTTCGATATTCTTCACATCAATGACGGCGATTGCCGCATCTGCATGTCCACTGGATGTTGACGGCATCATGGCGATGAGTGACGAGGTGATACCGAACAAGACGCCAATGCCGACTGCGACTTTCCGTTTGCCTATCATATGAACCACTCCTTTGTCTGATAAGATGCTAGTTGGATTCACTTTGTAGCATAGCGGAAAAGGACCAGGGCTCCTTCTTATCTTTTTGCAATCAAAAACGCCCCTTCTCTAGGGAGAAGGAGCGTTCTGGTCATGGGTTGAGTTCTTTGGTCATCTCGACGGTCTTGGCCTGGTCCAGGATACTGAAGATGGGGTCGTGCATCAAGATAAAGATACGCTCATTGTCGGTATCCTTATCGATATGGATGCGGTTCCCCTCTGCATAGACCGTATGATGGGCCGTGTCGTGCAAGAGGGCCATGAGTTCCAGGGTTGCCGTCTCGCTGTATTTCTGGATGACGGCCGTTGTCCGGACCTGGTCCTGGGCCGCGATGTAGAGGTTGGTGTTCAGAAAAATCAGGATACCGGTCATGAAGAGCAGTATCTTAGTCATCCACTTCAAGCTATGCGGATTATCCTTGAGCTTATAGTAGATAATGCCGGATAGGATGAAGAAGAGTGATGTGAGTCCAGCAGTCTGGATGATGTTCATAGTCTTACCTCGTTAGTAGCTCATGTTGACTAGATTGACATACGCGTTATTGACTTTGACGACGTAGTCACGTGTTTCGGCATAGGGTGGGACGCCGCTATAGTCGTAGACGGCCTGTGGTCCGGCGTTATAGGCGGCGACGGCATCGGTAACGGCATAATCGCCCCAACCAGCAAAGTTATCGAGCTGAGTCCGCAGGTAGACGACTCCGCCAAGGACGTTGCCGAGCGGGTCGTAGGGGTCTACGCCAAGGGAGCTGGCCGTTCCGGGCATGAGTTGCATGAGGCCGATGGCTCCGACGGGACTTCCCGCATTGAGATTGAAATGGCTTTCGGTTTCCATGACCGCCGTGATGAGATACGCATCGACGCCGTAAAGGCCGGATGCGTACAGGATGGCATTGGTTATCCAGTCACATTCGACGGGGTTCCCATTGTACGCAGAAACGTCACTGTAGATGACACTGTATGGGTCGGCCGCTTCTGTCTTCTCGAACGGCAAGAAGCAAGATACAGCACAGACCAGGGCAATCAGCCCACGCAAGATTCGATACATGAAAAAAGACCTCCTATTCTCAAAAAATCCGTTACGAGTATAGTGTAGCGGAGAAAACGGCGGTCTTCTTCTTATTTTTCTTCGACCTGTCCATTATGGACAGGTCAGTCCGGTGGGACACGGTTGATGAGGATGTAACGTTTGTCGTTTGTCACCAGATAATCACTGTACTTATACTGGCGGCAGGTCTCTGTTCCCTGCATCGGACGTGCACGGAATACGCCAAAGCCAATGATATCAATCAAGCAGTATGGCTTTTCGGTAGTCTCATGGATGATGCAGTCCACACGCAAGTCGGAGATGTTGACGAAGTGCCCTCTCGCTGATTCCATGGATATTCCTCCTTCACGGATTGAACGTTCGACTTATCCTATCGTATCAAACAAGTGGTCGGCCGGTTTCTTATCTTTCGCATAAGGCTATTGTTGTAGGAGTATTGTACAATGATATGATTGTATAATACATTATGAAGTGGTAGACAATAGCCAAAAAAGAAAAAGGTCCGTATGGGAAATGGACCATACGGACCTTTTTATATCTCTAGGATACGGAATTAACGGCTGGTCTCTTGTTTGCGTGCATTACCAAAGGCAAGTTCTCCTGTCTGTTCGTTTGCCTTTAAGAGGCCGAGCCGCTTCATGCCTTCTACTTCCTGATGCACGATACCGAGGAGCGGCTGATTCTCCTGAGTCGTGTTCCAGAACTGGTCCGGACAATAGAAAGAACCTCTCATGTTCCCGTTTTTTATCCGACGACAAACCTCAAGTTCTACATTGGGTTGACGCGTAGAAGGATGATTCTTCACGATGTTGTTGATGGTCTCATGGATGGAATCACGGATATCATTTTGGGAATAATAATCAATGCGTTCCTGGTCGGAAAGGATTTTGATGGATGGTGCATAATAGGTATCCGTTTGATGTGCATGAATATGGTCAATCTGCTTTAAGGAATCCTGCACTTCCTTTTGTAAATCATCACGAATCCCTCCAAGCAATCTAAAGTCATCACGAGAAGTCTGAGGCCGTTCAAGCTCTAAATACGAGTTATCCTTAGATGCAGAAAAATCGATTTCCTTACGAAATGGACTGTCGATTCCTGGACGAGTGATTTTCCATCCCTTTTCGGCTAAACTTTTTGCAACTGAGTCAAATGCTTCTTGGTAAATCTCAAGAATACTCTTTCCTGTCTGCTTATCGGGTTGAATCCGATAATTTACATAAGATGCATGATTATTAAGATTTTCCATAAAAATCCCTCCTTATCGATTTGCTACTTGCTCGATAGGCTTACCGACGGAAAGTTTACCGGTATGGACATCCTCTTTTAAGAGGCCGAAACGCTTCATGGTTTCAATTTCTTGATGCAAGAACCGTTCGAGTCGAGCACCCTCTTTGCTGGTTCCTGTGAATTGGTCTGGGACATAAGGCATCTTATCCCCTGCCGTTCCCATCTCTAAGTTTTTCTGCCAGTCGTCTTTCAATCGCTTTACAGCGTATTGCTCTGGCGATAGGTCACTGTTATTTTCCTGAACAGATTCTAAAATCTTGCTATCAAGTTCATGGATATGTGCATTGCAATGCTTCATGAATTCTTCGTCGGACTTTGCTCGGATGCCATTATCCCTATCGACCTTATCACAGGTATATCGTTTCGGATTGGAACTAAATGCACCAGCAAGGTCCATTGCAACGGAACTAGGGAATCCACCCTTCAACTGGGCTTCAACCTGATTGGTCTTGGAATCTCTTGTGATTCCTGCTGGTGTTTCCAGATAAACCTTCCCTTTTGTTGCGGCAAGGCGAGGAATATCCGATTCTTTAGACGGAGGATAGAGGACCGTCGTGAAACCTCTCTCTTGCAGTACCTTGGCAACATCATGGACCATTTCAGGAAAGGGAATATCTGTATGTGGAGTAATATAAATGGTCCCAGAAGTCCATTGGTCGTCTACCATAGGAAATCCCTTCTTTCGTATCCGTTATCGACTCGCTTCCTGGTCGCGAGCCTTGCTGACGGAAAGCGTACCAGTCTGGCTGTTCTCTTTTAAGAGGCCGTTCCGCTTCATGCCTTCTACTTCCTGATGCACGATACCAAGGAGCGACTGATTCTCTTTCGTCGTTCCCGTGTACTGGTCCGGACGGTAGTAGTCATCCTTCTTGATGGCCTGCAAGACCTGACGTTCTATATCTTTGGCGGTAGCACCGTTCTTCACGACATCCTGGATTTTCTCCTGGACTGCATCCTTGTAATAGTTGATGCGTGCCTGGTCCGAAAAGACAGAGACCTTTTCCATGTGTTTCGGCACTGGAAGGAAATCTTTTTCTTTTCCGATATCTTTAAGGGTCTCAATCATGTTACGAGAAAGGATATCACGGAGAGTTCCCTCTAAGACAAATGCCTTTCCTGCTACCGTCGCGGCTGGCATCAAATCACGCTTAAATTCCAAGTAGGAACCATTCTTTGTGGCAGAGAAATGGATGGCATTATATTCAGGATTGCGAGAGCCAGGAAAGGTAATATTCCACCCTTTATCCATGAGTGATTTTGCTACGGCATTGGATATCTTTACACCAGTATTCGATTTCACAGAATTGTTGGGGTCGATGCGATAAGCGACATGATGAGATGTATTCAAGGCATTATGATGCGACTCAGCAATACTTTCTGCCAGTGACATGAACTCTTTATAATCACACGCTTTGAATTGATTGCTCGGGATAACCGTAACGGAAATATCCGGATTGTTTGGAATGAGATGGACATCCATCTCTTCTGGATGTTCAAGAGAGGGAGCAGATTCCAGAAGATACTTGGTTCCTTTGTAAGAGAACTCTTCAACAGGTCCCTTTTCTCCAGAAGTAACCATATCATACAGTTTGTCAAAATCCTCTTCGTTGAAATTATTGAAATTCTTTGTAACCGTCTCGTCTTTAGCCTGAGCAGACTCTTTTTTATATTCTCTCTGAACGACTTCCTGTTCCATAATAAATGTACAGAAATCCATGAAGTCTTGATAATTCTCGGAAGCAATTTTATCAGCAGAAAGGGTCTCTACGACATCATACTTTTCGCCATCGAAATGCATGGCAATTTCTACTTCTTTTTTATTGAGATTTTCCCCATCTTCATTTAATGCCGGAGTAGCCAAGATATTACAAGAAATATGATGGCGACTATCGTTATAGTCAAGCCCACCATAGCTTACTCCACCATTTACATAGCTTATTCTATCATTTACAAAAGGTTTTTCAGACGCAATAAAATCACATAGCTCCTGATAATGTTTTTTCGAAAAATTGGTGGTGTCGATTGCATCTCTGTTAAACTGATACATACAAACTCCTCCTTTGAAATAGATAGGATTAACGACTGAGATTGTCTTTCCTGGTAAGGAATGTTTGTCTGAATTTTAATTCAGAATCTTTATCTCGGGAAAGTGTACCGGTCTGGACATTCTCTTTTAAAATGCCAAACCGCTTCATTGTCTCGATTTCTTGATGGATGATGTTCGTCATTCCCTGATTTTCACGAAGAGTTCCGGTATATTGGTCTTTAAAACGATAGATACCATTCTCTTTTAAGGCATCCAGAATATGTTCTTCAAAATCCTTTGGGTTCCATCCTCCTTTTGCGCTCTTTATCTTTAGGATACGTATATCTAATTGGTTGAGGTTTTCTCGATACCAATTTAAATAATCTTGTTTGGAATAAATATGCACTTGTTCAAGATTCTTGGCTGTGGTATGGAACTTCTTTTTGTTTTCATTCGTTATCTCACGCATATACGAAATGGCTTCACCGCTGATGGTTCCTTCAAAGATGAAAGCTTTATCGGAGGAACCGGCAACAGGTTTCAGATTGCGCTGGAACTCTAGGTAAGAACCATCTTTAGCAGTCGAGAAGCGGATGGTATTAGACTCGGGACTCGAATCGCCTAAGAGTGTAGTGCTCCACCCTCTTTCGATGAAGTATTTGGAGATTGTCTCCGCAATCTCTCTCTCTGTAGTATTTCCTTGTGGATAGATATGGTAAGCGACATGATGCGGTTTCTCTTTAGGAGGAGCCGACTGTTCCAGGCCCCTTCGAGCAGAGTCCAGAAAATCCTGGTAGGTCATGCTATCGATATCCGGAATCGTAAGTGACTTAGATGATTCTTCCGGAACTGCTGTCATTTCATGATGAATAGGAACAAGGTTGATTTCATTTTTATGACTTACTCCTGTAGAAGTTACGGAATACTCATTCCCATTCATATAGAGACTACCATAATACCAAGGCGGCGAAGGAAAGCCTTGTTTTGCTTCCTGTTGCATCTCTGCAAAATCCCTCTCCGTAAATTTACTGGTATCAAAAGTGTTTTCCTCGTGATAAGTCCGGAAGTCCTCTTTCATGATGTTGATGCAGTCCTTCAAGAACGTATCATAATCTTTGAACGGCACCTTCCACTTCGGGATTTTATGAAGGGTCCCCATCTCCTTAGACTTGAGGTAGATATTACGCTCATTCTCACTATACGGATACGTCACGACAAAATACTTTATCTTGTCTCCACTGTTCTGATAGGAAAGTGTTGCAGTGACTTCATCCGAGAAATAGGTAGCATGAGCAGGGAGTGGAGCTGGTTTCTTGCATTGCTTCTGTAAATCTTCATAGTTCCCCCACCAGAAATGCACGTCTACGGTATCCTGATTGATATCAGATTCGTCAAACTCTTTCATAAAGGTCCCCCTTCCCATCATCATACAAGTGTCTGGATATGAGCAAGGAAAGATGGAGTCCCGACTTGCAGGAGTTCCTGTAAGGTCGTTTCATAGTCTTCTCTGGTATACGAGAAGCCCGGCGTCTTTGAAAGCTCCTGCCAGGCACGCCTCAAGGCATCGAGTGCGACAAATTCGCCACCGGCCTTTCCTGTGCCGTCATAATACAACGTGCGATGGGCACTTCGGTAAATCGTGATACTCGAATAGATGCCAGGCATGAGCTGGATTTGAAGATAACGGACATGGACCGGGATATCCATCTTGCATCGCTCCTTTCGGTTAAGATTCCTGCGGGACGGGTTTCCCGACGGAGAACTGGCCGCTTTCTTCCTGCAAGTAACCGGAGCGGACCATGGTATAGACTTCCTGCGCGAGGAACGCATGGAGCCGCTCGCCTTCTTGCTTGGTCGAGAAATACTGGTCCGTGATGCGCAGGTACGGAAGAGCCGCATCGGCGGGATGCACATGCTCCCCCTTCTTGACGACGGCCTGCAAATAGCCGTCAAGTGTCTTGGCGTGCTGATTGCACATCGTCGAGAAGTCAGCATCGGAAAGCGTCGTCGTCGCCTGTTTCTGCGTGATGACAAGTTCTGTATCCGGCAGGGCCTCGGTAAGCATCAGGAGAAACGGCAGGAGAATGTCGTCCTGCATGGTCCCCTGGACGGTCCCTGCCTTATAGGTAAGGCACCCATTGGGCGAACTTGCTGAGAACTGGTCTTCTTTGTCGGCAAAGAGTTCTAGCGTCCATCCCTGCTTGGAGAAAAAGGCGATGAGTGCCGCTTTCTTCTCGCTCGGGAGGGAAAACGAGATGGCGTGCCCGTCCTTTTTGCGGCCCGTGAGCAGGAAGTTGACGGTCGAATCTTCGGCCACATTCTCGGCTTGAATATGTTCCTTCTGGAAGGTACCATTCAAGATGGCATCCCGCTTGGCCCAAAAGCCGGTATTGGTCTTGGCTGATGCGACAAGGCTCTGGTAAAGCTCGTTTTCCTGCGGCTCCTGTAGATAGGCAAGGATTTGTGCCTCTAAGAGCTTGCAGAGGTCTTCGTAAGTAGACACGCGAGCAAGCTCTAAAAGCGACACCTCTAGGGCCTGCTCATTGGGAAGCTGGTCGCAAGGAAGGTAGGTGTTGACGCACTCGGCAAGGTCTTCTCGGGCAAACGGTTGGAGCACGTCTGGTCTCTCGCGTTTCGGGAACGCAGGAACGAGCTGGAACGAGAACACGGAGCCTTGTGGGGCTGGATAATGACGATGACGAAACAACATCTGGAAATAGGCATCGCCGACATCAATGCCGCTGATGCGCGTACTGCCAAGCGGCAGAATCTCAGGACGCTTGACGATACGCGAAAATGTCTTCCATTGCTTATCGGTAAACGTCGGGAAACGGAAGGAAAAATCCGGCATATTCATACACTCCTATCAAACAGGACTGGCAGATGGAGAAAGGCTTCTTCATCATAATCCAGCTGTGGCGGGATGGTCTCGATGCGGTCTTTAGCATCTTCATAAGAGAGTTTGGCAAATTCTTTTGCCGTCACGGTCCAGCTTTTCTTGAGTACATCTTCTTTGATTTTGGGGCCGTCATCCGGGATGAAATAGGCCCACTGTGCGCCGTATTTATCCTGCATGACGATGATGTGATACGTTGCGTCAAGCTGACGGAATACATCGTAGATACTGCGGAACTGCTTCATCGAGAAGGCACGCGCAGGAACAGTAATGGCAAGAGGATTGGTTTTTGGCATATCGATAGGACATCCTTTCTTTAGCGGGAAAACTCGCGGATGGAATGTTTGACACGGTCACGGAGTTCGGCCTGTTTGGCGTTATTCCAGCGGTCTACGGTGCCGACAAGATAGCCCGTGATACGCCGGATACGCTCCATCGGAGGATTCTTTAACGTATAGTCAAGTGAGACATGGTCATCGTTGCCGGTCTTTGTGATATTGAGGCTGGTAAGGCATGAGCCTTCTGGCACGTTCTTTGCCAGAAGTTCCAAGTAATTCTTGACTTCATTCACGGTAACATCCGGAAGCTGATGCACGGTAACACGCACGCCGTCTACGACGGCTTCTTTGTAGATGACCTTGCGGTCTTCTTCGGGAATGGGATTTGTCATAGCAATCACTCCTTTTTTTGGATTAACGCTCTTTCCATTTGTGGTACAAATCATGGACATTCCGCTCAAGATACGAATCGTCGGTAAAAATCTCGGTGGCGTCTTTGGTGGCATCCTTTTTCGAGAGGAAGGCAATCATGAGCCCTAAGCCGACGCCAAGTGGTATACAGATAAGCCAGGATAACATAAGGGTCCCTCCTTCTTCATTGGACTCAGTATAGCGGAAAAAGCGGCTTTCTCCTTCTTATCTTTCGCCAAAAAGAAAAAGCAGATGCACGAGGCATCTGCTTGAAGATTACCGGCTCTGGCAAACAGTAAACGCTTTCTCAACGGTTGCGTTGGCTTCTTCCTGGCTTGGTAAATTTGGAGAACATTCATAGAGGAAGGAAGCAAGCTCCTCTTTTGTCGGTCGGCGAAGTGTTATCTCCTGGTTGAACTGGAAACAGGTGTTATATAGTGCTTTAACGATACGGGCCTCAATGTGCTCGTTGTACTGGTTTCCCGCTTCCTCGTAGATACCGTGCGCAACCTCCAAGAACTCTTTCCTTGCGGTATTCTGCCAGTAGTCCTTGTTATCGTCTGGCTCGAAGCGGTCGATATCCTTGATGATATCGATGCGACGCTTCTGTTCGGCTTTCGCTTCCTCTTCGGACCGGTTATCATCCTTGATTCTGGCTGTGACTTCGTTATACCGCTTCATGACGCTCTTGAACTCTTCTTCTTTCTCGAACGGCTTCTGGATGAAGGCTTCACACTCGGCCTTCTTCTCAAGGAGTGCGTCAAGATGTGCCTGTGAGGTCTTGATGCGCGAAGCGTAGGTATCGTTAATCGTTGCCAGGCGGTTGGCGTTCTCGACGCCGAGGGACGAGCCAATCTGGACTTCAACGGAACTCTCACCGCGAAGCTGTACGGCAGGTTTCGAGAAGATGTTGGTCTTTACCGTGACGGCAAGGCCGCGATACGTGCCATGGAGTTCTTTGGCGTCGGCGTTGGTATGGAATACCTTGGCGGCTTCGGCAAGAGCTTTACCGATTTCAGCCATGGTCTTATACGTCTTGCCTTCAAGAACGAGTGGTGCGGCCTCCCCTTCTTTGACATGCGTCTGGTTCCAGACGGCAAGGTCACTCTGGATGCCCGTAATGACATTCTTCACGTCGGAAATCTGGGTCGGGAGTTCAACGTTGAGTTTCTGCTCCATTCTCCGGATGTTCTCTTTGTGCTGGCTCCGCTCGATGTTGAGGCCCTTGAGCTTCATGTCAAGTTGCATCTGCTCCTTGAAGAGCGGGTCGCCGGTGCAGGCCATCTTGAGTTCGGCATACGACAAGGCTTCCTTGTTGACATCTTCCATTGCACGCGACGGAGCCTGGCTGGTCATGACCTGCGAGATGAACCGCTGTTTGGTCTCGCAAGTCTGCCACATGTAGGCATCGAAGGAACCATCGGTGAGATAGCGGTAAATCTTGACATGGTCGTTCTCGTTGCCACTGCGGACAATACGGCCAAGACGCTGTTCAATCTGAGCCGGTTTCCATGGGCAGTCCAGGTCATGCGACGCGATGAGCTTATCCTGGACGTTCGTGCCGACACCAAGCTTATCCGACGAGCCAAGCAGGATACGGACCTCGCCTTTCCGGACCTTCTTGAAAAGGGCTTCCTTCTTCTCTGCGGTGGTATAGTCGTGGATAATGGCAATCTGGTCTTTCGGGATACCACCCTTAAGGAGCTTGTCCCGGATGTCATAGTAGACGCTGAATTCCTTCTTGTCGTTCGGCGTAGAAAGGTCACTGAATATCAACTGCGTTGATTTCTTGTCCATCGTCTCGTTGTAAATTGAGATGACGTTCTTGACACATCGATTAACTTTGGTATCCGGATAGTCCGGCTCTTCTGGATGACGGATATGGACATCAAGGCCGAGTTCGCGGCCATGCTGGGTGACAAGGAGCATGTTATCCATGCCTTTTCCGGTGTCGGGGTCGGCGTCTTCACGCAACTTGCGCGGCCGTTTGGCGCGAATCTCTTCGGCACGCTCGACAAGGTCGTCTATCCATTTCTTCTGCGCGGGGCTTGCATCCGATTTCTCGACAACAATCTCATAGGACGGCGTCGGAAGTTTGAGCATGTCGGCGGTCTTCACGTCCGCAAATTCCTTGAACATGCTCATGAGTTCTGGAAGGTTCGTGAACCTTGCAAAACGCGTCTTGGCCCGGAATCCCTTACCAGAAGGGTCCAGCTCCATCTGCGTGACTTCCTGCCCGAACGTCGATGCCCAAGCATCGAAGGCCATGAGACCCTGCTTCTTGAGGCGGCTCGGACGGAGGTACCGTTGGAGCGTATAGAGTTCGGCCATGGAGTTGGAAATCGGCGTACCGGATGCGAAGACAACGCCGCGTTCATGGGTGAGTTCGTTGAGGTACTGGACCTTGGCGAGCATGTCATTTGTCTTTGCATACACGCCATGCGGGATACCGTCAATCTTCGTGAAGAATCCCAGGTTCTTGTAGTTATGGGACTCATCGACATAAAGGCGGTCAAAGCCAAGGGCCTCGAAGCAAATCGTATCATCTTTCTTGGTTGTCTTCTTGGCAAGGTCCTTGATGGCGGTAAGAATCTTCTTCTTGGCACGCTCGGCCTGCTTGACGGTGAAGCTCTTCCGGCTGAATCCAGAATTCATGAGGCTGACGAGGGCCTCCTGGGCTTCTTGCAGAGCGTCATCGAGGAATTTCTTCTGACGTTCCGGGGAAAGCGGGATGGCTTCAAACTGCTCATAGCTCATGATGACGGCATCCCAGTCCTGACTGGTAATCTTGGCGTAGAACTGCTTCTTCTTATCTCCTTCCAGCTCTTTCTTGGTCGTGACAAGGATATGCGCGTTTGGATAGAGACGCAGGAACTCGGCACCGAACTGCGCGGTCAGGTGGCCTGGCATAATCATGAGGGACTTATGGCAAAGGCCGATGCGCTTGGCTTCCATGGCAGAAGCTTGCATCTCGAAGGTCTTGCCCGCACCGACGACATGTGCAAGGAGCGTGTTGCCACCGAACAAGGTATGCGCTACCGCATCCTTCTGGTGCGGCCGGAGCTTGATTTCCGGGTTCATGCCGGGGAAATTCAGGTGCGAGCCGTCGTACTCACGCGGCCGGATATTATTGAAGTGACGGTTGTAGTATTGGACGAAGTATTCCTTACGGCTTTCTTCTTCATAGACCCATTTGAGCCAAGCTTCCCGGATGGCTTCGATGCGTTGCTGGGCAAGCATCGTCTTCTTGAGGTCCAGGACAGTGGTATCTTTGCCGTTTACGCTGACCGTCTTGTTCATCTTGACGGTCCGATGATTGAGTGCACTTTCCGCTAGGTCGATGGCCGTCTTCGTGGACCTTGGGGTCTCGCCTTCAATCTCGAAGTTCTCCGATTTCACGCTGGGGCCACCCGTATAGGTGACTTTCCATTCGCCCGTCACGGAAGAATAGTCCACGGTTATCGAATACTTATAGAGGTCGAAGGTATCGGCGAGGAAGTCGCGGATGGAATCGGTCGGGACCCAAGTCGAACCGAACGGGATGACAATCTCTTCGGCGGTCAGGTCTTTTGGCTTGACCTTCTCCAAGGCATTGCGGTTCTTGGTGGCGCGGTCGATATCTTCGCGCACGGCGTCCAAGGTCTCTGTGTGAAGGTTATGCATAGCCTCATGGACCTTCTCGGAGGTTTCTTTGGTGTATGCCCGATAGGCGTCACCAAGGCCAGAAAGGTACGTCTCGCTCCTGCCGCTATCGAGGTACTCTCGGACGGCCTTGCGCAGGAAGGCTATCTCAGCAAGGGTTCTGGGTGCATCAAAGCGTCCTTTTCCTTTCATGGCTTCACCGACACGTTGGATATCTTGATAGCCAGGGAAGGTCGTTTTGTAATAGTTGAAATTACCGAGATAGAACGGCCTGCCCTGCAAGAGCTGGTACTCCATCATATCGATGTATAACGTTGGGTCTTCCAGGAGAGCATGAAGTGTTTCATTTTGTTTTGCGTCACGAAGGACATGTTCACGCATCGCATAAATCGCACTGTTATCGTCACTCTGGGACATGATATGGAGAAGGAACATCCGGTTCTCTGGTTTGTAGAATTTATGGAAGTCTTCATCTGTCATCTGATAGAGATATCCGGCAAGGTCGGTACGGAATTGATGCAGGTCAAAGTCCTCGCTCGTCGTAGGGAGCTTGGCATCAACGTGCATCGGATAGAGTTCAGCATAAACGAGCGTCCGCAAGTCCTTGGTCCAGCGATGAATCAGCTTGTCCAGCTTCTCGATGCGGTCACGGACATCGCCGGAAAGGTATTCCTCGGCCGTCATGTAGCGGTGCGTCTCATAGTCTTCGTAGATACTAGAGAACTCAAGGTCCTTGACAAGAGCCTCTGGGGTCTTGTCTGTAAGCGTACTCATGTACGCGAGGTCAATCTTGCCTTTTTCCTGCAAGGAAATCATCAAGGCTTCTTCTGGCGTATCGGCATGAGTCGGCGGCCGGTATGCATGGATGGTCCGCTTGTCGAAGATGACAGACAGCCCTTGCAACTCGCCGTCTTCGACGACTTCCAGAGACGTAAGGAGTGGATAGGAAGCATCATTCTTGAAATGATGGGCCAGCGTCTTGTTCGAGAAGATACGTCCAAATTTCTTGACGTACTGGTCATAGAGCGACTTGAGGTTTTCTTGATGCATGGCCAGACGTTCATCCGAACAGTTATGGAGTTCATCTTCATACATGGCATGGATACGGTCACGGATGGCCATGGCCAGACGGATATTCGCTTCTACTTCTGGTTTTAGGTTATTCATGATGCGCTGTGAACCGTCGGCAGAGTCAAGGACGAGCGTGCCGTCGTCATCGAGGTAATAGCCAAAGGGACGGCGGTCCACTTGTTTTGGCGTCTGCTTCGGCGCAGGAAGCGGTTCAGGAAGGGACTCATAGAACGGCGTCTCGCGTTTTACGCAATCCAGGTCTTCCTTGAGTCCGTCTTCGATGGTCGGTGCGATGTACTCAGGCAGGGTCTCGCGCGTCTGGCCTTCAAAGCTACGCGGTGGACGCGTGCTGAACCGATAGCCATAGGCAAAACTAGCTACGTCGGGCTGTCCCAGGACCTTTTCTACATGGCCCTGCAAGTAATTGTTGACCATAACATCATCGTCACCATACGCGATATGTATCGTACCACCCGAAGTAACACCACGCATGATGTCGGTTTCCGATGCCTGGCACCACTCTGGGAGCGGGTCGGATAGCGAAAGTTCTTTCTCGCGCTTCTGGAAGACCAGGATATCGGTACCGACGCTGGTACCAGCTTCCTTGAACACATCGTCCGGCAAGCGAAGAACGTTCATGAGGTCCGCTTTCCGTGCGATGTTCTTACGGGCTTCGTCGTTCTTCTTGTCCATCGTGCCGTTGCTCGTGATGGCCACAACGAGGCCACCCGGACGGACCTGGTCTATCATCTTCTGGATGAAGTAATCATGGATAGGATAGCTCTTATCGTAGTTCGGGTCCGAGATGACCTGATTGCCAAACGGTACGTTCGTGATGGCAAGGTCAAAGGAGCCGTTTGGATAGCGCGTCTCTTCAAAGCCGGTATGCAGGACCGTTGCTTCTGGGTTCAGGACCTTGTTGATGCGCGACGAGATAGAATCCAGTTCGACGGCCACAAGGTTGCTGTTCTTCTTCATGGACTCTGGCATTTCCATGAAGAACCGGCCCGTACCGGCAGACGGGTCCAGGACGTTACCGCCGGTAAAGCCTTCACGTTCGAGGTTCTTATAGATAGCCTGGATGATGGCCGGTGGCGTGTAGAACGCATCCAGGGTCGATGCCCTTGCCGCCGCGTACTCTTGGCTGGTAAGTTCGTCTTGAAGAGCTTTATATTCCTCTTTCCAGGAATTGTTCTTCACGTCGAACGCTTCGGAAAGGCCACCAAAGCCGGTGTACATGCGAAGGACTTGAAGTTCGGCGTCGTTTGGATGATTGCCGGTCTCTTCGAGGTGATGCAGGATGCGGATAGCGGTCAGGTTCCGCTGGAAGACGTTGCGCTTGCTATCGATTCCCCCATCGGCAAGGGTGGCCGTAAGGTCAATGGAGTCCATATCGTCTTCTGTGAAGAAGGTATCGATAGGCGCATTTTCAGCATAACCAGGAACAGTTTCCGGGTCGATAGGCGTCACTTCGGCATCTTCTATGGGTTCCGTTGTACCCGTAAGGGACTCTGGTGCGTTCTCGACTTCGCCTTCCACAAGCGTCGTTTGTTCTTCGGCTTCTTCTGGTGCTTCGGTCTCAGCCGCCTCTGAATCGGCCGGATTCTCTTCGGTCGTTTCTCCTGCCGGGTCCGATGTATCGGCATCATTTTCCGGTTCCGGCTCTACCTCTGGTGCGTCCTCTGCTTCTTCTGTTGTTGGTACGTCGGCCGGTTCTTCTTCCGTCGGTTCCGGTTCAGGTTCGGACGTGTCTTCGCGTTCTTCTTCTGGTTCCTCTTCTTCTGACTCCGTATCCTCTGCCGTATCCTCTGTCGGAGCGTCCTCTTCGGATTCTGTCGTACCAGAAGAACCTTCTTCGGGTTTCGGAGAAGGTTCTTCTACGGTATCGCTTGGAGTCTGTTCTTCGGGTTCCGGAGAAGGAGAAGGAACATCTGCCGCAGGTTCGTCCGTTTCGGTCGCGCCAAAAGGAGCCGGTTCCTCTTCCATGGGTTCCGGCTCAGTGTAGTCCGAAGCAGGTTCCGTAGAAGTTGGTGCTTCTTCTGGCTCAGGGTCCGCAGTACGGACGCGAGCCGCTTCTTCTTCCTGCTCGTTCTGTTCTTCATGTTCCAAGGTCTGGGCAACACCAGCCGTTGGCGTGTCTTCGATTTCCTCGCCAAGGCTCGACGCCAAGAACTGGCTGTAGAGCGTATCGTAAGGGATGCCGGAACGCTTGACGAGTTCACGGAGAAGCATCTCGCGGATATCGCTTGCCTGTACGCCTGCGGCGTCCATGTTGACATGGCTATCGAGAAGAGCCTGGAAGCTGATATCTTCCAGGCTTGCTCCTTCGATATCTTCGGGGACGATGGTCATGTACCACGTCCGGATGGATTCATCGAGCGGCGTTCTTACTCTTCCGTCGTCTCTTCGTTCGTCGTCGCCTGCGGATACAGGTCTTCCTGAAGAAGTTCCCGAATGGTCGCTCGAAGGTTGTTGTACGTCCCCACCCAGGCCATCGGGTCTCTCATCTTGAGGTCCTCCGTCAGACCGTACTGCGGGGCCATCTGCGTCTCCAGCTTGTCGGCTTTCTCCTGCATCTTCTCCTCGAACGCCGTCAGGTACGCTTCCTCGCCCTCCGTCTCCAGGATTTTCTTCCACATTTCCGGCTGATACTCCATCAGATAATCCCGATGCAGGTCGGCCCACATCCCGTAGAACTTCATCCTCTTCTCGTGCTCGCTCGCGCTCTTCATAACGCATAGCCTCCTTTTCTTTTTCTTGCTCCAACTGGACGCGCTTTCCCATCCTATCGAGCGCGTTCCTCGATAATTCATTGAGTTCCGACAAGAACGTATCCATGTTGACGCCCTGCCGACTGACATGCTCCAAGGCATCGGTAGAGGCTGAAAGGCCAAGGCGCGTCCGCATGACATATTCCAGGCTGGCGGCCAGAAGGCTCGGGTAGTCCGAACGTTTCTCTGCCGTCACGGTCTGCGCATAGGTGCGGATTGCGCTATCCAGGTCCTCTGCGTGCGGCGCAAGGGTTTCCTGAATGGCCGGTGCATAGGCTTCCTCGTAGGACCAGGGGATGGATGCGAAGGCTTCCGGGTTTTCCCGGTAAGCCGCCGTATCCTTGATATCGAAGAGATACGCGACATCCCGGTCTTTGCTGGTCCAACTGCTCTCACCGATAAGGACCGGCGTCGGCGTTGCATCCGGCGCAATGGTGGTATGCAGGTAGCTCTGCCAGAAGTCAGCCGTTGCCATGGCGGTGGCCCCAGCTGGTGCGTGCTCGTAGAGGTTCATCTGCTGGTCCACCGAATAACGATGGAAGTGCGCCATAGTCGTCAAGAGACGCTGGAACGCACTCCTATCATCGCTGAGTTTTTCTTTCAGTCTGTGATTCTCAATGAAGAGATTGTTCTTATTCGCCATACGGATTCCTCCTTCATCGTTCGCTTAGAATGAGCGTACAATAAAAGGAATCCTCCGGCTTCTTATCTTCTTTCAGCCTGCCATGGCCGCAAGATACGCCGCTTCACAAGGGTCTTTGGGGGCGCGGTAAGCATCCCGATAGGTAATCTTATGCTCGACCTCTGCAAGGAAGGCTTCTTTCTTGCCTTCGGTTTCCAGGATGCACTTGCGCGGCAGGATGAGCATCTTATCGACGTAGACGGTGTCCTTGTCGCATGGCGTCAGCAGGATGCGGATATGGATATCGTAATACGAACGGCCCTCTGCGCTTTCCGGCGCGGCCTTTGCCATAGCTTCGGCCTTTTTCTCCATCATCGTGACGGCATGGTCATACTCGACTTCCATATCATATTCCAAGCGGCCAACACAGAAACTTCCGACATAAGTACGGCCATACTTGAGGCCCGTTGCTTCCTTGACCATAGCATAGAGGGTTTCAAAGCCTTCCATCGAGGTAAGGGTCTTAGAAAAATCCGGTACGTAAGTGGCTTTCATGGTAGATTCCTCCTTTCAATCTGAGAGGGAAATGATGTCTTCATAGTGGTGCAGTTCACCATCTTTGTCCTGGTAGATGAATTTGTGCGGATTGTCGCTCTTCATGGGCACCAGGTCAGAGAGGAAGATGGCTTCTGCCCGTGTCATCTCACGGGAGAACGGGAAGGTTGCGAGGACTTTGTTAGTCTTCTTATCGACAATTTTCATGGGAAACAACTCCTTTCTACACCTAGAGGATAAACCTCTAGGTGTTTTATGGTAAGAGGGAACGGTTCAAAGGTGGTGATTATAATGGACGGTACTGTTGTTGCCTTTGAGGTGAATCTCAGAGGTCTCGAAGAGGCCGCCGTCTCGGTCATAATGTTCGGTAAAGGCAACGCCACCATATGCCTTGAGGAATTTCTTGGCGGTCCGGACGTTGCACTCCTGAGTGCGGCTGAACTCTTCTAAGTATTCTTCCTTTGGTTCGACATCATACCAGGCGCGGAAGGCATCGGTAAGTGGCATGTCTTTGGGGAACCGGTAATAGGTGACTTTCATGGTTGTACCTCCTTTTTGAGGTGCTCTAACTCACCTAAAATATAATTGAATCGGCATCCATGCACGGATGAATAAAATGGACATGAATCACATTCCTTATCCGTATGTGCCGTTTCATATACGGCATCACACGCATCACTCTGCATATCATCGATTTCCTTGATTAAATTCTCAATAACAGTCATCTTACCGCCTCCTTTTAGTTCTCGATGCTCGGTTCAATGTAGCAGTAATCTGGCGTCCAGCCGCTATGCATGAGGTGGTCCAAACGGACGCCTTCATCATTCTCGTCCAGGCAGTTGCCAAAGAGGCTGGTCCCGCCTTTGTTTGGGTCGAAATATTTGGCCCAGCTTTCAACGCGGTAACTGCGCTCTGTCACGGTAAACGGCTTATCGAAGCTGTCTTCCGTGAAGACGATGACGCCGCTAACGTCCTTGCCGCTCTTGTGTGCGGCCATCATGGCCATCGTGAAATCATGGAAGCTCATCTTCTTAGGGCCTCCGCTTTCGTTGAGTCTCTTGAAGCGAAGGGCCTTTGTGACCTCCCAGGCCACGTCCTTCATGGTGCTGTCTGGCAAGACGATGATGCCGACGCCATCAGCCGTGCTATCGGGCACCGTCTTGCTTGTCGTATACTCGGCATGGACGAAACGGTCCTCCTTGGGGGCGAAGATTGCAAAGACGTTTTTCGTGCTACCTTTGGTCATGCTGGCGATGACTTTCTTACCGGTGTATTTCATGGTGGGTTCCTCCTTTTGGACTCCTACTTTCCTTTCTTTCTATCCTTATTATACCACGTTTCTATATATTTTACAACCATATAGTTGTAAAAAGAGTAGAAAAAAGTAAAAAAGAAGATGGTCCGAAGACCACCTTCCTTCATGATGTTCATTTTCTCCCCTGCTGTGCCTGTGTAATCTGTTCGACGAGTGCATTGTACTCAGCTTCGTTCTTCACAGCTGGCACCGTCATCATATCGCATAATAAAAATAATCGAAATCCATACAGGAGAATATTTGTTTTTTGAATTGTAACGGAACACGATTTTATCAACTGTATTTGAATCTACAGATAAGACACGCATTTCATCAGCTCGCATAAACTCAATGCGGTCAAATTCATTTATATTCACTCTTTCGACATCATAAAAAGACATCTCGATAGGACGGTTATGAGCATCAATGCTTTCTATACGTAAATCGATTATATCACCAACATCTTTATTTTTTTCTAAAGCTTTATTCATTTCATCACGAAAAGCCATCAAATAATCTTTACGCGTATACTTATTTTCTTTTTCTTCCATCATGCTCAAGACCTTTCTTCATGTAGTCAATAATATCATTCACCATCTTTATCCTGTGCCTACAAAATTCATGGACATAGAACAATTCTTTCTTGTTTTCCGTTATTCACACCTCCCTTCCAGCATCCGAAGCATCCGTTCCGCTCCTTCCGGATTTGCTTCTTTCCTTCTTTCTACCTTTATTATACCACGTTTTGATATATTTTACAACTATATAGTTGTAAAATGGCGAAAAAAAGTAAAAAAAAGAAGATGGTCCGCAGACCACCTTCTACTCAGGAATACCGTGTTGCACTGATTTGATGAAGTTCAATCGCCGCCTGGCGACTGCACACCTCGCCATCAAAAGCACCTCCCAAGACGCAGAAGTCCGTTCCGTAAGTGTTCTACATGTCCTCGAAGTCGGCGATGCAAACGACGGGATTCCCTTCTTCATCCGGCAGATACTGACGGAGCCATTTTTCTCTTTCTTCGTTAGTATCAAATGCGTAGGAAATGAAAGTATCACATCCGATTCCATGCGGCCAAAGCTGGCCATAAAATAAGTTTTTCTTGTCTTTCATGATAGTTACCTCCCCTGTAAATGCTCTGCTCGTGTAATCTGCTTGATGAGCGTGTTGTACTCTGATTCGTCTTTTACCATGTTCATGACGGTCAGGCCAAGAAGGCCGTACACACTTCCATTGGTAGACACAAGCTTACCTTCTGCTTGTGCCGCAGAGAGTTGCTGTAACATCTTTCCTGCGGTTTTCTGAACGTCTTCCAGCTGGCGAATGAGGTCTTGCTGGACCTGCTCGGCACGCGCTTTTTCCATTTCCATATCCATGTATTTTCCTCCTTTATCTTCCGAGCCATTCTTCAAGAGTTTTTCCTTGAATCGTCATTGGTGGCGGTGCTGGAATGATGCGGCAGAACTCATTGATGGTTCCTTCATCCGTGAGTTTGCGGTCGGATTTATAGACCTCGCCGCCATATTTTTCGAAGAGACCTTTGGCTTCTTCAAGCGTCGTGCACTCGATGTTCAGATAGATATCTCTTTTTTGTTTTTTCTCTTCCTTCGTTGGTTCACGATGATAGCAAATCCGGAATTTGTCTTCATAAGACATTCCTACCGGAAATTCATAAGGATATGTGATGCTTTCATGATAGATGACCATCTCTTAAAGCTCCTTTCTGTTCTCTTTCCCTCTTTCTGTTCTTATTATACCACATTTATATAGATTTTACAACTATATAGTTGTAAAATAAACAAAAAAGAAGGCGGCCAATGGTCGCCTTCCTGTCCATGATGGACAGCTTCAAGCGTCTTTTTCTTCTTCCTGCTGGCCCTGCCGATGTGAGAGGGCTTTTATGGCCTCTTCCCTGGTCTCGTCCGGCAGGAAGAAGAGGCTTGGTGGGAAGGAAAGGGCATCGAGGGAACTCAGTAAGGTGTCCTTGTCGAACTCGACGCCGTTCTCCGTAAGGTCGAAGAGAACGGAACGGGCACGCGTCAAGGCGACATAATAGAGGTTGGTCTCTTCATAAAGAGACTGGGCCACGCTATTGATATCTCCGGCCGGAGCACCATCTTGGATGAGTGTTCTTAGCTCGTCCTGGATATCGGCAAGATGCGTGAAGTCGCCAAGGAGTGCGACTTCATCAAATTCGAGTCCTTTCGAGCTGTGAGCCGTCGTGAGTGTAACGGTCTTGTTATCGCTCGTCGTGAAGTTACAGACAGCGCACTGGTTGGCCTTATCGTAGAGGCCGAAGATGGAATGGCCGTAATCTTCGACAAGCTTAATGGCCATCATGACTTCGTAGGAAGACGTGTCTTCCGCGTAATTCTTGAGGTCAAAGATATCATCGAACCGCTTGAAATAGCGGAATGGCGCGGCAAGCTCGCGTGCGTCGGCCCCATCTTGGAACTTGAGGACGTTCAGGGACGGCGCAAAAATCTCAGAGGGTGGGCGCGTGAAGATGATATTTTGATACGAGAGCGTCCGGTCTCGCAAAAGCTCTTCAAATGCGGAAATGAGTCCACTGTTCGTCCTAGCGATAATCGCGGCCGACTTGCGTTTTGATTTCCCATCTGGACGATTGGAACGCATTGCCCGGAAGGGATGCTCGGTCGGGTCGTATTTCTTGAGGAAGAAATTCGCCCGGTCCACAATCGGCTGATTGCACCTAAAACAACAAGTCAGGTAAAGCGTCTCGTCGGCCTGGAAGGTCGCAAGCGCGTTTACTGCTCCCCGAAACGCATAGATGCTCTGGTTGGAGTCACCGACGAGGATTTTCGAGCAGGTCACGTCGTTCACGATGCCCATTGTCACGGGGTTCGTGTCCTGCGCTTCATCGAGTAGGATGCAATCGAATTTCTTATCAATCTCTGGATGCTTCCGGAGAAGCTGATACTCTTTCAAGTAGAACGAGTGCGTATAGGAGATTTCCCCATCGCGGATGGCTCTGGAAAGCTCCTGGAAGAGTTTGGACTGCGTGTGCTCTTCCTTGTCGGAGTTCAAATACTCGTTATAGCGAGCGGCAACGAAGGCGATGCTGTCCCACTGGTAAGCCTTTCCTGTTCCGGCTTCGTCGGATGGATTGGCCTTGAGATACCGCTTGTAAAGGGCATCATGCTCCATGAACCAGTCTTTTAGCTCGAACATCGTGATTTTTCCCTGGACGCGGAACGTCGGGTCCTTCTTGCGAAGTGGCATCACGATTTTGCCATACGCAAGGCTGTGCGTCGTCTTGACGACGACGTTTGCCGGAAACTTCTGGCTTGCATCGTTGACGATGGCCTTGTTGAAGGCCAGATACAAGAAACGCTTATCCGGATTGGCTTTTGCGACTTCAACAAGCGTACTGGTCTTGCCGCTTCCGGCTTTCGCTTCAATCTTTAATTTCTGGCCGCGTTTCATCTGCTTGACAAAATCGATGATGCGGCACTGCTCTTCTGTCAGCTTCAGTTTCATACTATCATCCCTCCACAGGTCTTTGTTCACCTTATAGGTTCATTATACCACATCTATATGTATTTTACAACTATATAATTGTAATTGTAATAAAAAAGCGGCCCGCTCGGGTCGCTTCTCTAAAAATCAGAGTCCTGCATGTGCCTTCCACTTCTCCAAGAACATCTCCTGCAAGAACTTCGCGGGCTGAACGCGGTCCGGTTCGCCTTCCCTGGTGTCTGCCCGGTTACACTCGTTCAGAAGGTCCGCGCTGATGCGGGCCGCTTCGCGAAGGGCTTGCTCGTAACGCGGCTTTAGCTGGCAGGCTTCCTTTAGGTCGGCCGTCAGCCTCATGGCTTCTTCTGGATAGGCTTGGCGTAAAGCCTCTAAATCTCTCGCCATTTCCTCAAAGGTCCTCATGGTCATTCCTCCTTTTCCCCTATCCTAACAGGATTCTTAGGGCAATACAAGGAAGTTCAGAGGTGGATTTATGTACCTGTCCACAATGGACCAGCTAAAAATACAACATTATTGTGGTATAATGTTCATTTCCATGGTATAATGAAGAAAACGAACGAATCAGGAGGGGATTCTATGAAAGACCCGGACTTCCTTGCCCGCTACAAAGAAATGGTGGCGCATTGCATCAAGGAGAGTGGCTACACCTGGAAGACGCTGGCCGATGATATGGGCTACCGCCAATATCAGGGACTATCCAATAAGATATATCGCGGCACGCTCCGCATTGAAGAAGAACGTGACCTGGCAAGACGCTTGGGCTACCAAGTCTGCTGGCTTCCCGCAGGAGCCAAGGTCCTTGCAGATGAGACGTTTGAGTCACTCTGCACAGAGCAAGAAGTGGAGTTGAAAGCGAGCTGGGCCTCGTTTAAAGAACGTCCTACGGCCGTGAAGCTGGCCAAGGTTGTTGCGGCTTGGTCGGCTCTTTCTGCGTTTGCAACGCTCTACTATACGAGTGATGCAACGCTCTTCTTGAAACAGGCCATGCGCCGGATGGCGATATCTGACCTGCCGCTAAAGCCAGATTACACGCTGGATGCTTCGGCCCTTGCCGCAAGAGTCGAAGTAAGGGAAAGCGGCTCAACGAGGGGTTCCAAGTAAGCCATAAAGCCGTAGGTCGAAACGAGCGTACAGCTTGTGGAGACGACATCAAGGAGCGTCCGGCAAAGGGCCTTGTGGCTTTCCTCTGAAAGGACTTCCCCAGCGCGAGGATATGGGATATTCTGTGCGGCCTGCAAGAACTGTTTGAGGACGGGCAGGTCTTTTAAAAGGGCATCTAGGTTCTTTGGAGTCCGTCCCTGCCTTAAAACCAAGAAGTCTTTCTGCGTCCCGCCGAGCAGGCAGGCCAGGAAGGCTTCTTTTTGCGTGTCCGGCAGGAACCGCGTAACAAAGATGCGGTCTTCGAGGGCGTGCATGGCTTTCTGTGCCTCTACGAGGCCCAAGAATAGGGCCTCCCCTGCCCGTGCGTCCTGACGGAACGACGCGACAAGCGGCGGGAGCGCGAAGAAGGTGGCCGTCACTTCTTCGCGCAAATCGTGATATGCTTCTGTGCGTTCGATGGGCCGGACAAAGGACAGAAGCATGGCCCGCTTTTTGAGATAAAACAGTCCGTCTGCTGGAAGCGTCATCAAGTATTCGCGTTGCTGATGTATCTCATGCATCAAGTCATCTAGGACGGGTTTGAGTGCGGCAAGAAGATGCGTTTCGGCCGTATCGGTCGGATGTTCCTCTTCTTCCAAGAGCAATGCTTCTTCGATATCTTCCTGCCGGTCTTTCACGAACGTTATCGCTTTATGCTGTAACGTGTAGAAATCAAAAGTATCCAAGATACCTTCTTCGTCCTGTTCCAATAGGATATCCATAAGTTTCTGTTTGGAAAGGATGCGTGCATAGCTAACGTTCTCCTTCATCGTAATCCCTCCTTTCTAGCGGTGCTCAGAATCTTGCAGTAAATTGGAGCTTGCTCCTTTCAAGACGCGGTTCAGTTCGGCGCGGGAAAGGCCGACGGACCGACATTTTTCTAAAAACGTCTTCATGGTCTGCATGAGTTCTTTCTGGGCTTCCTGCTCGGTTACTTTTGCATGGGTTGGTCGGTTCGCCAAATCGACGATTTTCCAGAATCCGGTATCCATCGTCGCAGGTTCTCGGAATGATTCGCGTTTCGCTACGACGCTTGCGACTTGTGCAATCGTCTTTTCAAGAAACGCATCATATGTCATGGTCTGCAATTCTTTTGCTGAAGCAATCGGCTTCTGTTCGGCCTTGCGGTAGCAGATAGCCGGAGAAATGACATGGTCCGCATGGATGCGGTCCGTCTGCACGAAATAGGCAAGCGATAATTCTGCCGTTTTATCTTTTTGATGGGCCAGGACATCAAGCATCAAGTCCCCGAACCGGATGGACCCGGCACAACCGCCACCGGATGGAATACGCCACGGGTCCTGCGTTACGACTTTTTTCATGGCATCGAACTGGCGCGGCTGAAACTTGGTGCAATCACAAGTATCATAGAGAAGTTGCGTCAATTCTTCCTCTGCTGGTGTCATAAATAGTCCCTCCTTCCAGATTCTATCTTATGAGAAAACCGAAGGCGGCACTTCTTATTTTTTTGCAGGAAAACGAAAAAGCCTTCCAAATGGAAGGCTTTTCGTTTCTTTGGAATTGGAATAAATTTTCAGGAGAGCTTAGTCCGTGCCCGTGCCGAAGTGCGTCGAAATCTCGCCCGTCAGCACATCGCCCTGGCTCTTGACCGTGCCGCCGTTACCGTTGCTACCACCTTCTGCCGTGTAAGCATGGCCCCACGGGTCGATGATACCGCTGGTAGACCAGCGCGTCGTCGTCTTGAGGAAGTTGCCGTGCTTGACGCCGTCGATTGCATCCGTCGATGCGATTGCTTCATCACCGAGAAGCTTCGTCAGGTCGTCTGCCGTCGAATTACCATCCACACGGAGACTCTGGTAAGTTGCCAGGGCACTGGAAATCTCATTGAGCTCCATCTTGCAAGTCACCACTCGATAGCTCTCCAAAGCCGCGAAACCTGCAATACCGAGGCCAACCAGAACGATGAGGACCGTCAGGTAGTTGACCGAATCGAATGCCAGAATGGCACCTCTCTTCTTCATGCGCGTTCCGAAACGCTGAAGAACACCCGAGTACGTTTTCATAAAGATTCCTCCTTGATTTGAATAACGAATGAATATCTGGAACTTGCTTATACTGTAACAAAAAAAGGAGGATCCTCTTTCTTATGTTTTTGCAATCTTAATTCTGTGCATCAGCCAAGCGATTGAAGTGCTCGATGAGGGCCTTGCGGTCTAGTACATACTGCGGCAGGACGATAGGATACAAGCGAACAAAATAAAGCGTTCCGTTTTCAAGTGCGAGTTCGGCAGAGCCTGGCCGCATCCAGGACGACTGGACAAGCGACTCTAAGGTCTCTTGATACATATCATTATCCGTGTCGAGTGTCTCACCCTGGTCGGTATCGTTCAAGAGAAGCGCGAAGACGGACCGCTCGGGATGTGTCGAGAGGACGGTCTTGGTCTCAAGCATCAGCCGGTACGGCAGTTTGTCAGCAAAGAAGGTTGCCTTGACCTTCCCCATCGCATGGAACGGGAGCGCGAGGCGGGACTGCTGGAAGGCTTCGACGACATCTTCTTCACTGAGCTGGAACGACGCTTTCTGGTGAAGTGTCTTGGCTTGGTCGGCTTCTTTCAAGGAAAGAGCGTCAAGTTCCGGCTCGATGGCTTCTAAGCGCATCTTGAGCTTTTCCTGTTCCTGTTCCAGGGCACGCTTTTTAAGGTGCGTCTGGACAAAGGCGAAAATCTCATCTTTGAGCATCGGATAGGCGTTTGGCACGTCTTTTCCGACGAGTTCTTTGGCATCAGCCGTCTCGTATTTCTGCTGGACCGGCTGATAGAGCGTGACGGTTCCATCGTCGGCCGTGCCCAGGCAGATATAAGGAAGCGCATCTTCGTCGCCCAGCTTAAACGAGAGGCCCGGCAGAAGGCCGTCGGAGGGCTTTCCGTCTTCGTCATCTTCTTCTGATTCTTCTTCCATGGGGTCCTCTACTCCGGCGAGTTCACGGAGGGTTGTTTCAACGAACGACTGGAAAGCCTCATACGTCATGGCAAGGACCGTTTGAAGCGGATATTCCTTGCTCTTCTTGGCCTGCATCGCATCAGCCAGGTAGAAAGACTCCATATCATCCGTGCGATATGGCAGGAACGGATAGCCGTCATACGAGACAATCCAGTGATTGGCCTCGGACTCGGGAATGGCGTTGGCGTCCTTGAAGGCTTCGACGAAGTGCACGAAGTCGCGCCGCGTCAGCTGGTGCCAGTCAAAGGACAGTGTTTCGGTCGAATCGCGGTCCAATGCGCAGAGCGGAAGATACTGCTTCTGGACAGCCAAAATGGTAGCGCGAAGCATCGTGAGTTTGGCCCATTCGACAATCGACTCCCCTACTTCGTAATCCTGAAGCGTTCCTGTCGCATCAACAAGAACCAAGTGCAAGGAACCATCCTCACCCTTGATGAAGAGACGCAGAAGATACCGATAGCCCTCTACTGGTGGCCGGTCAAAAGGAATCGTGAAGCAAAGCTCGAACCGGAGCCGGTTCAAGTGAGCATAACGCGTCACGTATTGCTCATTTGTCGTAGTCAGCGTATGGGCAAGGGACTTGTCGATATCCCCCATCTCAAAGTCGCATGGCGTTTCCAAAGCCTCGTAGAGGGCAAAGAAACTCGGGTCCATCGGGGCTTCGTTTGTCATGAACTGCAAGGGTTCATAGACGGCAAGGTCCATATTACGCGGCGTCTTCAAGATGATATCCGCAATCTTCTCTCCGATGAACGAGAAGAGTGTGTCGCTCTTGACGGAAAGGAGTTCCTTGTGTGTCACGAAAAGCGACGGCAACATGGGAAGTGCAGGACAGGTCTTCAAGATATCGCCTCTTGCATAGATGGCATCTTGCTTCTCGTTATCCTCGGCCGGTCTGACAAACGAGAAACTAAGGCCAGGCTCCCGGTCCTGGTTATACATCTTGCGCACGACACAGGCAAGATTGCCAATCGTCGTGAAGCCAATCATCTTGTCATCCTCGAAAGACTTCGGGGCCTGACGGAACGACTCAAGCGTCCGATTGTCCAGATGCGTCCTATCCAGGTGGCAGAGGATACCACGTTTCTGGACCTCGCGCTGAATATCCTTCCATGTGTCGCTTGCAAAAAGGACCTGCTCGGTATCGAGTCCATCAGCCTTGCTGTAAGGACAGAGGCGAAAACGCGGGTCGCCGCCGTGCTGGAACGCGCTTTTATAGCCAAGCTGGATGGCAAGGCCAAGTTCCGGGCTGATGAGCATCGGCTCGGAAAGGGAATTGTCGTAGGCAAACGTATCCCCATCGTAATAGTCTGTCGGCGCGAATAAAGAAATATCAGCAAGTTCAGGGTCGTCATAGTTCGGATAGTCACTCCGAACGGCTTCTTGAAGTTCGCTATGCATATGAATCGGTAACATAATAAAGCCTCCTTACCTGTCCAACATGGACAGGTCAATCTTCCGTCTCGGTTGTGGTCGTTATGGTTGTGACGGTCGTCGTAATCTTGCGAACGAGTTCTTCGGTATTCTCTTGAGCAAGGTCAAAGACTTGCGTCAAGGAATTGGTCATGTACGAGAGTACATGGTCGCCATAAGGAATCGTTGGATTCTCTTCGGTCCAGCTTTCTGGTGCGTGCTTATTGAGTGTATCGAGAACGACGGACTTATCGTAATGGTCATCGAGCAGGGCCTTGGCAATCATGGCATCCATCAAGAGGTCATGCGGCAGAGAAATTGCGGCATCCATCTCCTGACGCAGATACCCATACTCTGCGTTGCAGGATGCATCGTCACGCGGATGGTCCGAATACTGTGGCACGACGACATAATGCTTGAGCTTTTCGCGTTCACGTTCAATCTCCTGTTCGGCCATGGTCCGGACGTAATCAACGTAACCTTCATCGCGGCCCGGTTCAATTGCAACAGGACTGCGGTCCTTGATGACTTCTTGAATCTGCTCTGGCGTATACTTGGACGTAAGCATCATGTCTTTCATGATGGCGATATCCATGCCAGCTTGTACGAATCCTTTCTCTTGGTACCGTTCGTGCATCTTCTCAAGGTAGAGTGCCGAACACGACGGGGTCTTTTCCTGCTCGGCTTCTTGTTCGCGTCCCTTCTCTTCTTCGATGGCCACCTGGTTCTCGGCGGCGATTTCCCTTGCGCGTGCGGTCTCGGCAAGCGAACGAGCGCGGTTCTCAGCGTCAATGGCCCGGCCGGTCATGTTTTCGGCTTCGGCCCTTGCCATGGCGGCATCTGTTACTGGTGCGGACGGTCCGCGAACGGTTTGAACGGTTTCGGCATCCCTTGTCATGGCTTCGCCGTTTGGATAATCCCGGATAGCCCGTTCACGCGACAAGAACTCCTGGGCTTTATTGAGGATATCCTGTGCGTAGACGGCGGCCGCCGCAACGGTCGCGGTCGCGACGGTCGCTTTGGCAAGGGCGATGAGGTACTGCTTAATGTCATCTTTCGAGACGCCACGACGGAGCATCTTGACGGCAATACGGCCGTCCTTATAGGAATCCATTGGTGTGGACTCTTCATAAACGCCTTCTGATGAGAGGCCGCGCAGGCGGTTGTACTGCTTCTGGATGGTCAGTTGTTTCTTCTCACGTTCTTCGACGCGGCGAAGGCGTTCTTCGGCTTCCTTGATGATGGACTCGGCATACTCTGGCGAACATCCTGGGAGTTGTGCCCTTGGCGACGCATCCTCTATCGCATCAATAAGGGCACTGCGGTTGAAGTCGGGGAATTTGTGGATGAGCTTTTCGACGGCATCCCTATCGGCGTAAGGTTCCGTGAGTTCAAGCTGGAACGACGGATAGGACGCGAGACGTTCCTGCATCATCTGACGGAACAGGTGCACCATCGTGACGCCTTTCTCGCGAAGCATCGCATAGGTCGTTCCTTCTGGATACGACTCGATGGGTTCGAGGTTGATGATTTCTTTCTCGGCGTGCAAGCACCGTTCAGCTTTTTCGAGGATGCTCTTGGCATAAGCTCCTTTGTCGTCTTCGTCAACGAGCGTGTTCTTCTCGATGACCTTGCGGATGTTCTCTGGCGTCTGCTGGGCTTCCAAGAGTTCTTTGGCGATGAGTCCGTCGAAGAAAGTATCGGCATGGGCCTTGTAGGCATCGAGACGCGACTGGATATCCTGACGGCGTTTGAGGTAAAGGTGTTCCGTCTCGGCGTAAGCCGTCGCGGAATGGGCCTTCTCTTGCTCAAACTGGTCCTCTAGTTCGAGGACCAGGCTCATGAGGTACTCGTCTTTCTTGCGGCCCGGTTCCGGATAGACTGGCGAAGCTTCTTTGATACCACGCTGGATATACGGTTCAAGGCTCTTTTCCCAGATGGCCTGGCGGGTCTCCGGGGAAAGCTCGCCGTTCTTCTGAATCTCGTTGAAGAAGAACGCACCGATGCGCCGGACGATGTTTTGGTCGTCGCGGCCGGAAAGGACGGTCGTCTTGGTCTCCTGCATGTACTTTTTAGCAAACAGGCGATAAAGTGCAACGGGGTCCGTTGTCGGTTCATCAGAGGCCGCTTCGATGGCCTGATAGCGATTTGCTACTTGTTCCAGGCCCTGCGAGAGGGCCGCAAAATACGCGGCGTTCGTCCCCTTCCCCAGGCTGTTCTGACGGAGGGCCTTGATGACCGTCGCGAGTGGAAACCGGTCTTTCTGTAAGAGCGCGACGCCAATGGCACCGTCTTGGTAGAGGCCAATGCTCCGGTAGTCCTGATATTTCTTCAAGAGTCCTGCGGCCCTCTTTCGGTACGAGGTCTTGGCGGCATCCAACGTCTTTTTCGAGTGCGCGTCCCAGGTCTTGTTGACCTGCGCGAGTGTCTTCTGGATGTAGATATCCATGGCACGGTCGTTATCATGCAGGGCCTTCCGTTCCGGAGAGTGCTCTAAAAGGACCTGCTTCACGTCAGGAAGCGAGTACCCTTGTTCCAGGAGTCGGATGCTGATAGTAAGGTCGATGTCCGGGAAGTCCTTCTCTTGGGGCTTTCCCTTTCCGGCCCGCTCCCAGCTTTCAAGGATTTCTCGGAAGACCATCTGATACGCTTGGAGGATGTTCGTTTTCTTCATGTCATTCCTTCTCTCTTATCCGCGATGTTCGACTGACTCGGCATCAAACGCATCCTGTAGTTCGGAAAGAGCGTCCTTGAGTTCAGTCATCTCCTTCTCTTCCTCTTCCCTGCGCTGGATGAGGTACTTTTCCAGTTGGTTGATACGCCAAAAGAAATAGAACAGAATGAGGATGAAAAAAGGGACAAGAGCTAAAAAGATATTGGCGGTCATGATGCAGGTTCCTCCTTCTGGTCGTTGGTGTTATCCTCTAAGAGGTTCGACCGGATGAGCCAACGACGGTTAAATTCTTCTTCGCCGTACTTGGCGACGAGTTTCTTGGCTTCAAGGACGCCCTTCGTGTTGACGGCTACATACGCCAAGGAAACTGGACAAGCTTGGAGCGCAAGTTGGAAGAGACGGCTTCCAAACGGGGAAACGTAATAGTAGTCCTGCTTCGGGATGGCCGTCGCAAGAATCTCAATCTGACGGCGATTGAGGCCGAAGAGGGTGTAGTTCTTTGCCGTCGTTTCTTCGAGGGCATCTTTGTTTGGCAGGAAGATGCGACTCGGGCACGACTCAAGGACCGTCGAGAAAATTGGTGAGTTGACGATATCGGTGATGGACTGCGTCGCAAAGATAACGGATGCGTTCGCTTTACGGAGGACCTTGAGCCATTCGCGAATCTTTTGCGCGAACTGTTCGTTGTCAAAGAAGACCCAGCACTCGTCCAGTACGATGATGGTCGGTTCGCCTTTAAGACTCTGCTCAATGCGATGGAAGATGTACATAAGAACCGTACCGACAATCTCCGGTGTGCTCATGATTTTTTCCATCTCGAACGTCTGCCAAGAGCCGAGTTGGAGGTTATCATGGTCGGAATCGAAGATACGACCATAGGCACCGCCGGTACAGAGTGGAGCCAGCGCGTTCTTGATTTGCTGGTCCTGGATGGCGTTCGCGAGTATCGTCATGCGACGGAACTTGACGTTCTCGCCGGTATAACCGGTCGCAACCGCGACGAGTGCGTCCCAGATAATCTGCTTACGTTCCGGCGTGATTTCGAGATTCTCATGTTCGACGTACCCGCAGAGCCATTCCAAAGCCCACTGTCGTTCCTTATCGTCATCGATATGCGCGAGCGGCTGGAAGGAAAGACTGCCATCCTCTTCGTTACCAAGGTCGAAGAACGTCCCGCCAACGCCATGCGTCAGGACGTAACTCGATGCACCTTTATCGAAGACGAAGACGCGAGCGTTCGGATACTTGCGCCACGACGCTTCAATGGTGTTCAGAAGGACGGATTTACCAGCACCAGTCGGGCCAACGACAAGCGTATGACCTACGTCACCGACATGCAGGGAAAGACGGAACGGCGTCTTGCCGCTCGTCTGCGTGAAAAGGAGTGGTGGACCGCCGAGGTGCTTGTTGCGGGTCTCCCCAGCCCAGATAGTCGAAAGCGGCATCATATGGATAAGGTTGCCGAGGGAAACGAGATGGCGGCGCACGTTGCGGCCAACGTTTCCGGGAAGCGTACTCATCCAGGCATCGACGGCGTTGAGTTCTTCAATCTTGGCGCGGAACCCGATGTTATTGATGACCTGCTCGATGGCCTTTGCCTTGTTATCGGCATCGTCCGGATTATCGCCCGTCACAACAATGCAGGTCGTGTAATAGCCGTAAGAAGTCATATCGGACTCGACGGCCGTCTTGGCGGCGGTCGCTTCTTCGTACTTGGCGACGGCCGTCTGGTTAACGTTGCTATCGTCTTCGACACTTGTCGCAAACTCACGAATCATGTCGGCAATGCCTTTGAACTTGGATTTCCACTCTTTGCGTTTGGTCTCAAGCTCGGCTTCGGCATCGAGTTTGCTGAGGCAATAATAGCGCGAGACCCAGCGATAAGAAAAATCCTGCAAGTTGAGCTTGTCAAAGATACCGAAGATGGTACTCTGCATGTACCCGATGACCGAGATGACACGGAGATTCTTGTTGCCGAGTTTCGGTTCAAGGCCACCGGAGAGCGGCGTATCGAAAAGGTACTGGTCGAGAAGGAGCGGTTCTTTCGGGACCGCAATCGAACGGCGTTCCATCGAGATTGTCGAGTGAAGATACGTGAGCATTTCAGAAGGCGTTAAGAGCTCGTATGGAATCTGCGCATCATAGAACGCTCGAACGACTTTATCGATGACAGTCTCAAAGGCATCGATGTATTCTTCAAAGGTAATGCCCTTCTGCTTCTTGCCTTCGACGACAATGGACTTGAGGCGGCCTTCATGGTCGTTTGGCGGCATCCAGTAGAGCGTCGCGTAATACTGTGATTCAAAATGCGAACGGCCCTTGCTGAAGAACGCACGGCGTTCGTCATCCATGATGCTCGTGATGGGGTCCGGGAACTGCGTATCCTTTGGATAGTCCGTAGACGGGACGCGCTGAGATTCAAAGTACATCACCCAGCCAGTATCAAGCGTCATGAAAACGGAATTGAGTCTTTGCGTGATGACGGAGAGCTGTTCCTTGATGGCAGAATCAAGGTCCGGCCCACGATAGCGAAACGTCGTCTGAATAGAACCGTCTTTGTTCAAGACGACGGCCGGACCGTCCTTGCTCCCGAGCAGACGTGCCCAGGGAATCGTATACTTGAGTGGTTCGCGAGGCAAGATAAATCGGTCAGTTCGATACATGTTCTTCCTCCTTTGCTGGCTCATAATCTTCTAAATGGGCCACAATATCAACAGGTGTATGGATAATCTTCTTCTTGGCATCTTCCAAGATATCCCGCTTCTTGACCGTCGTGACGAGCGTTGCGTGCAAGAAGTCACCGAGTGTTGGAAAGCCACGGATTGGCGGTTTCGTATTGGCAAGGAAAAGGCCCGGCAGACTCCCCCAGAAAGTTTCCTTGAGGCCAAATTCTTCGACGATATATGATGCGCCCTGCGCATTGAGCATTTTCTCGAAGTAGGCCGGGAACGTCTCTTGGGCTTTCTCATCCAGCAGGAAGAGAAAGTTATCCGTATAGTAACCGTTGTATGAGCCAAGAATCCCTTTGAGTGCTTCTTTCTTGAGGACGGACCGGCTTGGGAACCAGCGGCTCGTGTATTTCTTGAGGCTCTTCTCGGCCTGCCTCGGATTGAAGAGCACGAGACGTTTTGTATGACGGAACGCGATGTGCTTGAGTTTTCCGTAAACAATGTCCGTATCGTATCCGGCCATCATGGTTACGCTATAGAGACGCTTCTTGTTGATGTAGATATCATTCGCACCGAAGTCGAAATCAATCTCTCCTGAGAGCAAGGCATCAATGTAGAGCGGCACGTCCGGCATTTTCTCATAATGGTCGCCGAGCGACAAAGAAAACGAACAGACATCAAGGATATCTTGATAGGTCAAGAGATTCGCGCTCGTGACGAGCTGTAAGTTTTTGAGGACCCTATCGACGACGGTCACGAAATACGGGACGGTCTTATCTTTGTCGATATCCGGGTCCAAGGAGTTATCGACATACTTTTTAGCCATAGAATAGAATGGATTCCAACAAACAATCAGGAAGTCGCGGCCCAATGTGTCGGCTCGTTGTTGGTGTTCGTTCCAGAGCACCCAGCCTCGGCAAAAGGGAATGACCGGGACTTCCTGTTCTTTTGCTCGTTTATACGGCGTATAGGCGATGACACTAAACATCGACCCATCTTTCTGTTTCATGACCGACGGCTCGACAATGCCACCCCATGGGATATATTCTTCGACGGCTGTAGACTGTAAGCCATATTGCTGTAGAGATGCCATGCAGATTCTCCTTTCAAAGTGGTCTGATTCTAGTATACAGGGGGAAATAACGGGATTTTTCTTATCTTTTTGCAGAAAAAAGGTGGACAGGTCCCCTGTCCACCTTTTATGGCGCACGTTATGATTATGTTGTGTAGTAGTTCTTCTTGTTGATGTAGGATTGCAAACAGCTGAAAAACTGCTGGTCGCCTTTACAGAGGTAGATTGCAAAAAAATGCATTCCGACGGTAAAGAAAAGAATTTGCCAGAATCCAAAGTTAATGATAAGTAAGACGGCAAAAAGACCATTCCAGACCAGTACAGATTTCGGAACTCCGGCAATCAGAGCCGGTTCGGTAAGGCCACGCGAGAAACTGAGTTCATACCAGGATTCTGCTTCAACTGCCTCGTTCGTTTCTGCCATATGCGGTCCCTCCTACTTAAAAGAGGAATCCGCCGCCAAGATTCTTTACCAGGGTAGCGGCACCAATACCCAGGCCGATACCGCCAACACCCTGGACGCCACGCTTGGCAACCTGATTCTCAAAGTTCATTGAGACGGACAGACCGAGCAGGGCCGCACCAGCTGTACCGATAGCTGTTGCAATCGGGCCAGTAATCGTGTTACTGAATTTCTCAATCGGACTCGTGACAACCGCGAACGTCGAATCCGACTGTGCGGCAAGAGCTGGGTCACTCGAAAGAGCAACCACACCCATCACGCTAAGACGGAACAGGAACAACCTATTTTCTTTCATGAAGCGAACCGCACCCTGCACGTTCTTCTTCATCTTCTCTTTCATAAACATACAAAAGACCTCCTTTGAATCCATAGCTTTGCTATGAGTCTATCTTAATGGAAAAGACAGTACGGCGTTTCTTATGTTTTTGCAGATGGCTTTTTCCGAGCCTGTCCATTGTGGACAGGCTCTCCAAGGGACCGATAGATGTACTTCTTGTTGACGTTGTCCCAGTCCAGAATCTCGATGATTTCTTGAACTTTTCGGACGTTGCCGACGTATTTGAGATAGACGATGAGATTGACCGCGTTAGCAATGACCGCGTTTTGCGGGTTTTTAGCGGTACGCGCCGTCATGTTCTCAAGGCGCAGGAGCGTGTCCTTTGCGCTATTGCTGTGAACCGTACTGCATCCCCCACCATGGCCGGTAGACCAGGCATCCATGAGGGAAAGGGCCTCCCCACCACGGACCTCGCCGACGACGATGCGGATAGGCGTCATGCGCAAGACGCGCTCCAAGAGATAATCCATGCCGCACGTATCCGTTGTGCGCATCTGCACGCAGTCTACGGCACTACACTGTAGTTCTGGCGTATCCTCTAGGATGATGACACGGTCTGGATACTTCGAGATTTCAGCCAGGACAGCATTGAGGAACGTTGTCTTACCGGATTTCGTTGCACCTGCCGCGACGATATTCTTATGGTCACGAACGGCGTTCTTGATGACATTGTACTGGACTTGTGTGAGGGTCCCTTGCTTAAGATAATCTTCTAGTGTAAAGATGGTCTCTGGCTGTTTACGGATGTTGAGCGTCGGAGAAATGACGATGTCAGGTAGATTCCCTTCGAAACGGCATTGTGGGAAAAAAGGATTTTTCGGGATATCTGCATCAATAGCCGGATATTGACGGGAGATAATCTGATTTGTCAAAGCCGCAACGTTCAAAATAATGGCTCGTGTCTTTTCTGGTTCAATCGTCTCCCCCGTCCAAGAGGTACCTTTTCCAAGTGAATCCGTCCATATCTTCTTGTCTGGATTAACGTAAACCTCGAAGACTTTCTTATCTTGCAAGTATTTCATAAGCGGTTGCATGGATGTAATCAATGCCTTCATGCTCACTTCATACCGTTCGTTATCCATAAAAAGGTCGTGCCAAACTTGGCACGACTCCCTCCTTTCTTATCCATTCGACTGGTTTTTCTTCTTCTCCATGCCATTTTTGATGATATCGCCGACATCCCCAAGATGTAATGAATCAAGAGGACTTGCTTCCTTTGGAGTTGATGTATCTTCTGGTTCCTCTGGTTCTTGAACGGATGCATCTGGTTCCGGCTCTTCATCTGGTTCTTCTACACCTGCATCGGTCGGCTCTTGCTCTTCTTCTGCAATATCGGACTCATCAAAGTCACCCAAGAGTTTATCCTGTTTGGGTGCACCAGAAGTAGAACCGCCTTGCAGGGCCTCTTTTCGTTCTTTTTGACGATTCGAGAGGCGTTCTTGAACTCCTGCAAGGCCACCATCGCTTCCACCGCTATTTCCTTGCTGTGGTAAGCCACCATGGCCCCCATCGAAGACATCATCAAAATTATCGTCATCGTCCTCAATACCTTCGTTCTCAAGGTCGGGGTCGAGTGTTATTTCCGGCGTGTCCGAACCATCTGTCCCCTGCCCATCATCATGAGTTTGCGGGGCTTGTTCATGCTTTTGACCTTCGTCATTGGTTTCGCCGTCGTCAGGCTCTTCGCCGGTGATTGCTTTATAGATTTTGACTTCACGTGCTTTCCTCTCCTTTTCGAGTAACTGCATGTAATCCTTATAGGTATAGCCGAGCTCTTGCGCTTTTGCCGCCAAGACGGTCTTGCGGTCGTCTTCTTTTGCCGCCGCATCAGCCGCATGAACATGGAAAAGCTCGTCATACGTCGTGACACGCGTGACATGGTCGCTGATGGCCGGACGCGGCACCTGAGTGCGCTTGAGTAACCACGGGACTTGGTAATAACGGAGTTTATCACCATAGATAGCTTTATGGCCAGCAACAAAGACTAGCTCTTTTTCACCGCTCATATGTGAGACTTCATCTGGCGTCATAAGCTCACGTCCGGTCTGGCTGATGGAATTGGACCCTTTTGCAAAACCGCCACCCCCATCGCTGTGGGATACGGAATCGATGGTCTTTTTACCGAGTGTCTTTGAAATGGCTTCGGCCGTTGCACCGCCGGAATCAATGTTTGGCGTGAAATAGATATGCAAATGACAGTTGGAACCGATAGAATTATCCTTCGTATATTCCTTGTTAAGTTGATTTACGTCCTGGCAAACGATACACATCTTGATACCATAACCTGCGCAGATTGCCAGAGCAAGCTCGATGCACTTCATGTTACCGAGCTGTGGGAACTCATCGAGCATCAAAAGAAGTCGTTGCTTCTTTGGTTTCGGTTTCTTTGGGTCTGTCTCAAACTTCATGTCACGAATCAGTTTAGAGCAAAGAAGCTGGATGAAAAGACGCGCAATCGGTTTGACCGTCTGGATATCTTTGACTTCCATGACAAGGTACAAAGAGACTTCTTGCTGTGGGTCCAGAAGGTCACGGATAGCAAAATCCGAGACGGCCATATTGGACTGGACGACCGGGTCCTGATAGATGGCCAGGGACGTTTGTGCGGTCTGCATGATGGACGCGCGTGTCTGTTCAGCACCATTGAGCATATTGCTTGCCGTCTCAGCAACCTTTGGATGCGTCAACAGAAAATGGTATGGCTTTCGGTTCGGCATACCGTTCTCATCGACGGTTCCCCACTCGATTTTTTCCTTGAGTTTCATCTTGTGGAGAATCATGATACGGATTTCATCGATGGACTTGATAGGACAACCAAACTCACGGACGAACGGCGAAAAATCTTTGATGTACTCGCCGTAAATCTCTTTGAACGGATTCTTATAGTGAATCTCGATGCCGTTCTCATCTTTCAGGATATTTCCATTCTCGTCCTTCTTTGGAAGTTCCAAGAACTCTTCTACCGTGATATGCGGATAGTCTCGCATACCGGTGAAAAGTTCTTCGGTACTCTTACCTGGGCTGGACAAGAAAGACATGATATCCGTCGGGCACGGAAGCGGCAGGCCCTCTTTGTCGTGCTTGTACAAGAGGTGTAAGATAACGCCGTTCAGGAGTGCGGCCGCCGAGTCTGGCCAGAACGAGTCGCCGCCTTTCTGCTCGCCGTCCGGCCGGACCATGACCGATACGATGGACTGCGTATCAATAAGTTCTTCGGTCGTCCGGTAGTTGATTTCAGCGAGCGGATTCCAGCGAGCACCTGAACCATCTGTACAGAGCGGCTGGAATTTCAAGACTTTCTGATGCAGGAAATTTTTCCGGTATCCACTTGTAAGGCTCCAAAGTTCGCCTTTCGGGTCGAAGAAAAAGATACTGTGCTTCCAGATAAGGCCCGTCGGGACAATAGTGCAGACACCTTTACCGGAACGGGTCGGAGCCATGAGCAAGATATGTTCGACGCCGTCATGAAGCATAAGCTTATGCGTGAATGGATTGATGCCAACAACGACGCCGCTTTTCTTGATGATTTTCTCCTTTTTTGTCCATTTTTTCAGCACAGGATGGCCAAGAAGTGAAATCAGAGGAGCTTTCTTATAGGTGTAGACACCGCCATTTTTGGATTCATACTCGCCAAGGTCTGATTTATCGATATCGCTTTTGGTGGCAAATGAGGCTGTACCATGGGAGGTCTTGACCTGCATCGACTTATTTAGGAAGTACAGAAGCAACATCGAGAAAAGAAAGACTATCGTGCTATAGTAAGAATAACTATCTAAAATATGTGGAATGGCTTTCTGTAAGCTCTCATTATTGGACCAAGCATAATAAGCCCAAGGCGCATAGATATGGTATTCCCCTATGGTCTTTCCCCAGTCAAGAACGGGATTATAATTGCAATCAGCGGCAACAGAGTACGTTGCGTACCACTGCGTTGCAGTCATCAGGACAAGGAAAGTAATAAACGTATATAGAAACGCTTTTCTCCTGGCTCGAAGATTTTCTTCATCGCCCATAGGTCAAATCTCCTTTCTGCTTTTCCTATTTCCCCTGCTATACGTTAGCCTGTCCAGGATGGACAGGCTAACAGCAGGTTCTATTCAGTTTTGATTTGCCGTGTCGGTCGTTTCACTAGTATCTACTTGTGGTGTCTGCGATTCGATTTGCTTCAAGATAGCATCATGGACCGAAGTGGAAACGAAGTGCCAGTTCCCGTTCGACGTGACATGGAGCGTGTAGGTGGCCGGGTCGTACTTGACCATGCGCAGGATATCCCTTGGAACCTGCGTGTTCTCTGGTGCCTTGACGGCAACAACGACACCGCCGTCCTTGAGACTCACGATGTAGTGATTGACTTTATCTTCATCGAAGTAAATCGAGTAGATGTTGTAGTCTCCTTCTGGAAGGACGGCGTTCTCCGTCGCATCTACAACAGGCATATGACGGATTTCATATGCCTGACGTTCCAAGACGAAGTTTAAAAGGATGGCACCAATCAGGAACACACCGACAAGAGCCAGGATACATCCCATGATGATGCGATGCCAGATGAAGGGGTCTCCCCCTTTCGCGCCTTTCTTGAGTTCATCGGATTTCTGTTCCAGATGGTCGCGGATTGACTTCTTATCCAATAGGATTCCATCTCCCTTTAAAATGCGATGTTCTGCGTGACATAAACGCTAAAAGAGTAACCGGGGTCTACCGTCGTCGTCGGGGCCTGGGACTGCGTGACGGCCGTGAGGGCCGATGCATCAAAGGTCACGCGGTCAGCGGCGGCACTCGAAAGGGCCGTCATCGCCGAGTTCCAGAGGCCCTTCATGAAGTTGCTACCGGTATGGCGATGGACCTGTCCCTCAATGCCCGTATAACCAGCACCGTCCATGGCCACCATGGAGTTACCGATGGACCAGGAGCCGCCGTCCGGCAGGACGAGCGTATCGAACGTGACGTTAACGCGGCCCGACTGGCCTGCGTTCTGGTTGTCACTACCGTAAGAACCAAGAATCTTACTGCCAGCCGGGATGAGGATGGTATCACCAGTGAGATTGTAAACATCAGCCATGGTCTGTGCATAGACCTGGCCCGGCGTGTCCGTGTTGATGCCCGTGACGAGCATGGCCGGGATGACCGTACCTGCAAGAACTGTGTTGGAATCCGGTGCTGTGTAGGTCGGGCCATTGTTATCCGAGGAAGAAGAACTGCTATCGCTTGACGACGTGCTACCGCTCGTCGTTCCATCGGATGCACTACTGCCACCGTCGCCGCCGGTTGCAAAGGCAATGGCAGAGGTAAGACGCTTCTTCATCTCTTCCAGAATGGATTTGCTGTCATCCGAAGATGCAGGTGTGCTTGCGGCCGGAACGGACGGAGTCGGAACGACTGGCGTAGATGCCGCCTGCGGCGTTTCCGACGGCAGGCTGTATGTATTGCCATAGCTTGGGACAACTGGCGGCGTGTAAGACGGGCTTACGACGGTCGTGCGCGGCACGGTCTGGATGGCCGGTGCTGGCGTAACGATATTGCTGGCCGGAGCCTGTGTCGGCTGGGCCTTTACGGTGTTCGGATTGTTTTGCGGGTTGTTCCCGTTCTTGAGCTTGGCTTTCTCTGCATCTGCGCGAGCAAGGTCGCCGTAGTCGTCGTTGAGGTCGCCACTCATGCGGTCACTCGCGTTCTTATCGAGGATATCGGCTTGCTTGTTCTGCTCTTTGGGAGCCGGAGTGCTTGCGTTATCAGCCGCAAAGAAGAAACTCAGGCCAAAGATGAGCAGGATGAGCACGCCACCGCCGATGACGATTGGACGCGAGAGGCCGAAGATGGTGCCATGGTCGCCCTTGACGAGCGATTTCTGGGCTTCTGGTGTACTAGGGTCGATATCTTTCTTGATTTGGTCGTTACTGCTGTCGGCTTCTTCCTCCGCTTCCGCACTGCGGCCAAACCTCTTCTTGATATGTTCGAGAATATCTTGTAGCTTGGAGTTCATTCCATCTCCTCCTTTCTGTGAGAAGAGGCTTATTCACGCGTGATGGTGATGATATCCGTATCGCTGTAACGGAGTTCAGCACGGTCAATCACGCGGTCAATGATGTAGCAGTTGTCCTTAATCGTGAAGTTGGCCATGCTGGCTTCTTTATGGCCTTTCTCCTTGATGAAGAGTGCCGGGAGCTTACCAGCGGATTTGTTGAACTTGATGACCGTCTGCTCACCATCATCGAAGACCATGGACGGCTTGTAGGACTCGGAGCCTTTGACTTTGACCTTGTAGTCGAAGTTGAGCTTGTCAATGCTCGTGCTAATCTTGGTCGTAATCGTCTGCTCGTCCTTCTGCTTCTGATAGAACGCGGCCTGCGCTTCTTCCTGGCCGTAGGTCCACTTGACCATCGGATTGTACCAATCGCTGGTATTGAGGATGAGCTGGTAGCTTCTCTTGTCCGTCGTGATGATAAGATTCGTCGTGCTCGTCTGGACGACCGGCTTGATGTAGATATGCGGCGTACCGTCTACGGTCGTCGAGTTGACGGCCCAGGAACTCGTGTCGCCACCGCCGATGAAGCTGACTTTCTCGCCTTTCTTGAGGGCGATATCGGTAAGGTAGCCGGTCCGGCAGTAAATCTTATAAATCTGGTCTGGCGCATAAGCGAAAAGCATCGTGGAATTGCCCTGTGCGTTCTTTGCGTCCTGCGTATACGAGACGTTGCCGCGTGGGCCAGGATTAACGAGGCTATCCGATGACGAGTGGGAACGATACGTGTAGACCGGACGCTCTTCCGTATTCTGCTGAGTCGTCAGTTTGTTCAGCTTCTCAATGCTTGCGAGAAGCTTTTCCTGTGCCTTAGACTGTTCATCCAGCTCTTCCTGCAAGCTTGCAATCTGACCAGCCAGCGCGTCGATGGCTCCTTTGGCGTCATACTTGTTGTTGCTGTTCTTCTTAAGGTCTTCGAGCTGGCTCGAAAGCGAAGTAATCTGATTCTGCAAGGCATCCGTGCGGGCTTCCTTCTTCTTGTTGTTGAGTTCGGCAAGGATGCGCTCCTGTTCCTGAATCTGCGCTTCAAGGTCCTGGTCGCTTGGCGTTGCGGCAAAAGCCGGAGCGGTAAAACCGCCGAAGACCGTTGCCGTCATGAGAGCCGCGCAAATCGAGTTCCGTAACATCATCGTTTTCATGTCAAATTACTCCTTTTTTTATTTCACTAAATTCTTAGCGGCAGATGCGGCCGCGTTGGTTGCGTTCTGAGCGGTATTCGTTACGACATTGCCACCCTTCTTGCTTTCTTTATTCTCGGTATCCTGCTCCCAGCGAAGGTCGGTGATGTAGATGCCAAGCGGGTTCGCGGCAATCTGGTCTTTATCATCCGACTTGATGTGTTCCGTCGTGAAGACGCCAGTGTACGAGGTAACGGTACGGGCATCACCCTTGCCAACCTGATATTCGACTTCCGTCCAGCGAACCTGATAGCTCTTACCACCTTCAAGCGGCAGGACACTGTTGACCGTAACCTGGACGGTGTACTTGCCCAGCTTCTCCATGCGTTTCTCGTCTTGCAGGCGATTCGTGAGAACCGATGCGCCGTCACGCGTCAGGAAGCTGTAAGCCGTCTTGAGCTGGTTCTTGTAAACGACTTCATCCAGCGGGACATTGCGGATATCCTGGACGAACTGGCGAATGAAGTAGGTGTAGACCTGGTCGGTTGGCTGGTAGTTCTCCATCGAAGCGACGGTGCCGACATTCCGGACTTCACCCGTCTTGATATCGGTCTCGACGACGTAGACGAGGTAATTCTCGCTGATGACCTTGTAGCAAAGAGCACCCGCGAGGACGATGATGGCTCCCATGAGACCGATGAGAAGTTTGCGGAGCATGTAGTTCTGCTCGATGATTTCTCCTTCGCGCTCGTCCCATTTCTGCTTGGCTTTCTCCGCAGGAGATAAACTTGCGGTCGGGACGGTGAAGTGCTCTTGTCGATGGAATAGCGATTTAGGGTTCATTTTCGATTCCTCCACTTTCTTGGACGTTCGCCCGGTGCCGCAAGAAGAAGCGGACTTGGACCCAGGTGAAGATGAGACTGATGGTAACGGTCAAGAGCGTCAGGAAAAATCCGAAGACACCGATACAGGCACCGATGAAATAGATATCTCCATCGCCAAAACCGCGATAAACAACGTGGTAGCCCTGCTTCATTGCCTGATGGTCTCGCCGGTAGAAGTAGATGGCTACCAGGAAGAAGAAGAACGGGACCAACCAGCAGAACGCTGGAAGCTTCGCATACGGCATGGGCGCATAGAGAATGGCGAGGGCCGTATCCGGTAGCGGCAGGGCTACAAGATAATACGAGAGCACGAGGAAGAGAGCTCCGGCAAAACAAGGAAGATAGGCCGGTGCATCGTCTTCGGTGCAATCGGGAATAGTAGACTGGTAATGGAACTCCCCTTCTGAGGTTCCGGGACCCGCCGGAACCAATAAAGCAAATGCTTCATGCACCGCATGAAGGATGAGGAAGCTCGTTACGCCTGCGTAGAACGAGAAGACAATCCCATGATTGCGGATGAAGAGCCCTAAGATGAAGAAGACGGCAAGGTTGCGGAGGTCAATCGTCGTACTGTTATGGTCATCCCAGACCAGTTTCCAGAAGATGATGGCTAAGAGGGCACAGTAAATGGGATTTTCCGGCTCAAAGAAGTAAATGAAGCAGACATCGAGCAAGAAGACGGCGAGGATGTGCCACCACATGCTGATGTTACTTCGCGTCGTCGGGCAGGTGTTCGTAGCTTCTTGGGCTGGCATAACGCATCACCTCCCCCGTTCCACTCTTGACGTAGACTTCTAAAGTGTAATGCGTGACTGGTGTACTGCTGGACACGCTGACGACATTTCCATTCTCGTCGAGTGGGATGTAGTGGAATTTGTAGAAGTCAGATTGCGGACTGTCCGTAAATTCGATAGTCGGGTCGAAATAACCGAGAAATCCTTTGTTGACGGAGCCTTTACTTGCTTCACCAAGCACGCCCATATTGTCGAGTACCAGCGGATAGACGAGCTTCTGCTCGTAGTTGAGTGCGTAATTCGTATGCCCGTCTTTCTTGATGGTCCCCGTATCAGCCGTTGCATGAGCTTTTGCATAAGCTAAGAGCTTCGTATCAATGGTGCTTGCTTGTGTCCTAGCAACATAGGCACGATACTCATTGACAGAATAAGACCCAAGGCCGATGCCGATGCCAGCTAGGATGACAACCAAGACGGCCACAATCGCCATCTCGAAAGATAAGATTACGCCGCGTCGTCGTAGTTGCTTCAAATATGTCGCCTCCCCTATTTCATTGCATGTTGCGTACAGTCTTACTCTAGCAAAAAAAAGTGCACGCTCTTTCTTATGATTTTGCAATTTCATGTCTTTTTCCCAGGCTGTCCACAGTGGACTTGATAATTTTATAAATTTATGTATTTATATATCTTGCATTTTAATATCAAGTGTGCTATACTATAGATAAAGAAAGAGATAAGGGATTTGAAATAAAGGAGGAATTTCAAATGAAAGGCAAGATTGTTTATTATAATCCGTATGAAGATGAAGAGTGGATGGAAGACTTGACGGAAACGTTTGAAGTCAAAGATTGGGATGAATTGGTTAAGCTGGCCGTAGGCTTACAGCTTCCCATGCCAACATCACTCAACGGAGCCCATTATCCGGTGGTCGTTACGAAAGCGGTCCTCTATGTAAAGGATGAGCCGGTTTTCTCAGTTCGATTCAACGGCGGCATCTATGATGAAAAGAATGAAACTTGGATTGTTGAAGAAACAAAATTTCCGGAAGAGGTAACGCAGGATATGCGACTTCATACTTGGTTCGATGAATACGATTTCAAGTATGAAATCCGCAACGGCTACATGCTTCTGGACCCGAGGCACCAAGGAGACGGCCATATCGCTGTCAAACTTGGCGATGAAATTCATGAGGTCGGTTGTTTCTACGGCTACATGGCACCAGCATACAACGTGTACGACGATGGCCGCGTTGAAGATTGTGGCTGGATTGGTCTGGATGATAATTGCATCCGCGAGTGGTATAAAACCCACAAGAAGAAAGCCAGACTCGCGCCGAAGATTTTCTTCTTCGATGCTGAGATGAATCCCACCGAGGGAAATCTTACAGAGCTGGTGAAGAAGTACCATTATCAGTATGATTTAACTGAGATGGTCAAGGAGATAGAGCTTCCTGAGGGGACCAAGATAGCCATCATCATGAATGATGGTGAACCAATTCTCATGCTGAATGAGAAGAAGGAAATCATCATGAACGCCGACTGATAGATAGACTGGATATAGCCGTTTACAGCAAGTAGTTGTAAACGGCTATAGAAAGGAGAAAGAGCATGAAAGCAACCATTTCTTATGGAAGTTTGGGTGGATATGCATTGGATGTGACGGACAAGATAACCGTCACGAGCTGGAATGAGCTGATTGAAATCGCAAAGCACATCAGCTTCCCCGATGATGCCGCCGAGGCACTTCTCTCGCTGGATGACACAAAGGAGAGATATGCCAGTATTGGCGTCACGTTGGGTGGCCAGGTATACGACTTCTGGAACGATGAATCGATTAGAGAGGAAAAGGAGTTCCGAGAAGAAGTGACCTGGGATATGCGATTCGATGACTATGGCGGCGCGGACCGGACTTGGAACGGATATCTTCTTTTAGAGCCGCAAAGCGATGATGGCTGTATCGCGGTCAAACTTGGCGATACCGTCGATAAATACAGGGAACGCCGCTATACCTATCGTGTTCCCTCTTATACAGTCTATGAAGACGGGGCCGTCGAGGAAAACGATTGGCTCTATATCGAAGATGACTATGTCCGCGAATATTTTGAGCGGTATCGGAAAGGATGAGTGTCATGAAGAAAATCATTTATGGAGAAATGAAAAAAGATTCCCGTAGCTTCCACATCGTGACGCGCGGCGGCGCGTGCTATGGTCGCCTCTATGACGATGAGTGGGCTTACGTCCACTACAAGGCCCACCAGAGCGGCATCGACTACATGACCGACGTGCCCAAAAAGACCCTGCTGGACCTGGTTCGCGGCAAGATGAACTGGGCCACCTTCGAGAGCCACTGCGACTACTGGTGGCAGAAGGAACAGGAAGAGATACGGAGGTTCCAGGATGAGGAAGAAGCGTAAAAGAGAAATGGACTTGTCCTTGCGACAAGCCCATTTCATTCACAAGATATGGATATCTTGTATCTTTATATGCTGTATGCTATACTGAAAGAAATAGAAGGAGGAACAGTGATGAAGATGTACGTGAAAATCCGCGAGATTCTTAAAGAAAAGGGAATGACGCAGAAGGACTTAGCTGAGAAAACGGGCATCGCCCCCACCACAATCAGTTTTATCTGCCGAGACGCAACTACCACCCTAAATAAAGAGCACTTGGCTAGGATTGCTGAGGTCTTGGGCATCCGAGATTTCAATGAGCTTTTAGGCTGGAAAGAGTGACGAGGACCGGTTTTCCGGTCCCTTTTTCTTTACCTGTCCATGATGGACAGGTTTTATTTTGTATTATTTCATATTTTTCTATTTACAATAAATATAAAACGTAGTATAATATAAGTAAAAAAAGGGAGATGATTCAAATGTTCACGGAAGCACAGAAAAAGCGGCTGATGGATTGGGAAGCACATCGGAAAGCCGAGAACTTGACGAGCGGCATCTTTGAGGATTGGGTCGATTCCATCCCCATCCGGCAGGTGGCAGTTTTTCAGAAGGCCGGTATCATCACGGACTTCAAGGATTACGGCAAGGACCATCAGAAATGCATCCGTATTGATGTGAAGATGCTGATGGAAGCTGTAAAGGAAATCACTTCCCCGAGGCCGGTCGGCAGGCCCACTCTCCCACCGGAAGAACATCGCCCCAGCCGCATGGTACGGGCCAGCGACAAGGAATGGCTTCTCATTAAACGCTTTAAGGAGTGCTTAGAAGTGAATCCGGAGGAAGCAGAGCGAGCCTTGCGGATGCTTGAAAGCAGGATTTGAAAAGAAAGACCAGCAATCGCTGGTCTTTTCTTGTATGATGAATAAGGCCCATATCATCTGGGGCCGTATCAAAGGAGGGTTTTGTATGTTAATCAAGGAGTACGTGAAGTATTGGTTCTACACGTATCGGATGCCACACCAGGCGCGTAACACGCAAGAAACCACTTGGAATCTCATCCGGAACCACATCGTGGATTCTTCGCTTGGCGAACGGGAGTTGACGGAAGTGACAGTAAAAGAGTTGCAGGAATTTCTGACTGGGGAACTCTTGCATGGAAGCAAGATGCGGATGTGGCACAGCGACAAGATTGGAACGCCGCTCTCCCATCACTCTGCGGTCAAGCTTCGGCAGATTCTCATTGCGATGTACAAACAGGCTGTAAAGGAAGGCTATTTGAATCGCAATCTCGCAGAAGATACGGAGCCGATTCCCCTTCCTTGGCATGACGCGCCGATTTTCACGCCGGAGAACCAGCGCAAATTCTTGCAAGCGACACGTCATCACCGGTATCATACAGCATATGTCATGCTCTTCTTTTTGGGTTTGCGGCGGTCGGAGCTTCTGGGACTTTCCTGGGATGCGGTCGATATGAAACGCAATCTCCTGCATATCCGGCAGGTGCTCGTTGTGGAGGACCATCAAATCGTGATACGCGAGCGCACGAAGACACGCGCATCCATCAGGACCGTGCCATTCCCACTGGAAATCAAATGTATGCTTCAAGACTGGCGCAAGAAGCAGAAAGTCGAGTCAGCCGCACCCGGCTATGACAACAAATACCATCTGGTCTTCTGCAATAAAGATGGCTCCCCCATTAATCCGGACTATTTCAGCCGGAACTTCAAAGGAACGGTAAAGCGACTGGATTTTCTCTCGAATGATTTGCACCTTCATTCCGTGCGTCACACCTGGGCAACGAATATGATTCAATGCGGCATTGCGATTACGGATGTCCAGACGCTTGGCGGCTGGTCGAGGCCCGATACGCTTCTCAATGTCTATGCACATACCGTCAAAGACAGTCAGCGAAAAGCGATGCGAAAGTTATTCCGAGAATTGCAGTAATTCAATGAAAAGAGCCGATATCTCTTTACATTTTTCAAAAATTCCGTTATACTGGACTTGACTAAAAAAAGGATTTTCCTGATACGGAAAGGAAGAGATTCAAATGGCAAAACCAGCAAACTATAATGCAAAAATCAACATCCTGAACGAGAAGATTGAGAAGAAGTCGGCGGCGATTAAACAGCTTAAAGCCGAGCTTCAGGAAATCAAGGCAAAACAGGAAGCCGAGCGCATGAAGGAACTCGTTGCCTTTATGGAAGAATCCGACATGTCGGCCAGCCGTGCTCTGGAACTGATTCAGAAGGGCCTGGAAAAGGAGAAAGCAGAACAGCCTGCTCCGGAAGAAGGCCAGCCGGAAAATCAGGAAAACTAATCTTCTTTCAGGATGAAAAAACGCCGTTCCTCTCGTTTTGAGAGGAACGGCGTTTTTGTTTGATTAAGCGTCGCTATCGGCAGGAAGGTCTTTGCATAAATGAAGGAGCCAACGGAACCAATGCCGAACGGATGCGGCACGGCGGTTATACATGGGGTCCCCGCCGGAGCCGATATTTTCCAGCTGGCACGTTTTCATAATGGAGACAATCTCGTCACGAGAGGGAACGCGCGGCACTTGCTGGTCTTTAGCCCGTTCCAGCATGTACGCAAAGGTCTTGTGAAATGGAAATAGCAGAAAATCAGTTAAATGTAAAGCATTTTACTGATTTTCTTGAATCTCTTTTTTGAGCGATATGACATATTTCTGACAGAGCGCGGGGTCCTTCTTGACCAGCTTTGCAAAGTCCTGGATGATTCCCCACTCATCTGCGTAGGCGCGAATCTGATGGCCGGGCCTTTGTCCAGCTGGGTTGATTTTGGTCCCCTTCTTGCGACCTCCCCTATTGCCAATGGTCCCGCGATTGTGCCGTCTACCGTCTTCTTTGGCTTCTTCCAAGTGTCTCACCTGCCTTTACTATCAATGAGTATACTATATAATCAGTATGTTGTAAACCACTAAACTGATTGCATAAAAATAATGAGCTGTAAAAGATGTAATATCCTTTAATAGCTCATTATTTTCATTATTTATAAATATCATTATTTAAACCGCTACTATTTAATGGTTCTGGCTTTGGAATTTCTTTATCATGTTCTTTCAATACCTTAAAACAAAAATTTTTTAAACCAGGGATATCATATTGTACCGTTCCAAAAACCATTTCTGCATCAACATTACTATATTCATGAGCAAAAATATTACGCATCCCAACAACGCTTCTCCAAGGTATTTCTTTATGCGATGATGTAAATTCATCTGTTAAATGATTAGCTAATTCACCGATTTGTTGAATAGGCATACATATAGCATTTCGTATAATAAAATTATTTTCTATTTTTTCTTTAGTAACTTGGTAAACATCAGCTGTTGTATCTATTTCGTGACAATAACGCACGATATGTTGTAAGATTTGCACATCTTTATTACTTATATCTGCTTCCATATATAAGCACCTCATCTCTTTTTAAGTTATGTCGAAATAATTTTGACGAATTATCTTTTGGTATACATGTCATTAAATCAACATCTTTTCCCAATGCATCAATTAATTCAAGGCGGAACCCACTAACACTGAACAAACCAATCAACTTACTATGATTACCTTTTTCGATTCGAATGTCTATATCGCTTCGTTCGTTTGCATCTCCACGAGCATACGAACCGAACAAATAAGCTGATTGAATCATATATTTCTGACAAATTGGTGTAATCCGTTTTCTGATTTCGTTTATAGTCAACATAGACAGGACACCTCCTTTTATTTTATATTTTACACTATATTCAGTATTTTTGCAAGACAAATATTCTTATTACATATACAATATTATTAATTACGAAAAACAAGTCACACTTGTATACATAGCTTCGCAATATATGTTCCCTGTTGGCACCATCATTCCATATACGGGCGACTTAAGCAAGATACCGTATGGCTGGCATCTTTGTGATGGTACGAATGGCACGCCGGACCTGTCTGAGCGTTTCCTCGAAGGCACGACGACCACGCCGAAGACATTCAAAGATGCTGGCCTCCCCAATATCATTGGTGACATTCATGGTGATGTACGTGGAAATACAGCAGAGGATGTTGAACCCTTTAGTATTGCCGATAGTTGGGATACATACGGTGCGCTTTCTGTCTACGATATTCACAATGACTATCGCTCCGCTTATCCAGATGGGAGAAGTGCATGGTCTACTTATGGATTACATTTTGATGCTCAAAAATCAAATTCCATCTATGGTGCATCCAATACAGTACAACCAAAGTCGTACACGGTCTACTATATTATGCGAGTGATGTAATAGAAAGAGCTTCTCGATTATCGAGAAGCTCTTTCTTAATTGGTATTTTCGCAAAATGCATACGTACTTAATGACAGCTCATCAGAACACAGGATCAGCCAGAAGTATGATGGCGAATCAGATATTCTGCGTTCCTATGTAGATGGTGTTGAGAAGGTTGGCCCTCGTCTGATGCCAGACTATGCAAACGCCGTTGTCTTTTATACATTACGAGATACTGACCGACCAGCAGCAGAAAAATCAATTTATCTATACACCGCTCCCAGCAATGGTTTTGTTCGTATTATTGATTGTGCTACAGCACAAGATTATTATGTTTATGTCAATAATAATAGCAATGACTCTGCTAATTATGCACGTGCTCATAGTGCTTATCATAAGTGCGCTTATTCCTTATCAGACAACGGGATGTTTCCTGTTGCGAAAGGTGATGTCATTACTATGGTCTATCACACAAACAATAGCCAATACTACACTCCTTTAGGTAGTAGAAGTAAAGTCAATTCCGTATTTACATTCATACCTGGTAAAACAGTTGGGGATTAACAATGAGCAGGTTGTCATATTGACAGCCTGCTCGTTGTTTGTTATTTTCGCAAAACGATGTACCTACCCCGGACTTTAGCAATTACACTCTATTATTGTACTGGCAATACGGATACAACAACCTTAGTGGCATATTATCTGCCTATGCTTATACAGGGATGCAAGACTTTGATAATGACTGTTGGTCAATATCTGATAACCAATATTTCATTGTCCCCAAAGATGGATATGTTATCGCGGGTGCAACATGCGATTATATAAATGGTGCATGGGAGTCTTTGTTCGTCAACTTAGCTCCTGCTGGTACAGCAGCATGGAGGAATGTATTTTTAGTGAATTACTCTAAAGATATTGGAACTCAATCTTTTTCCATGTATATACCTGTCAGCAAAGGAGATAAGATTGCAACAGGAGTACAAGCGAAAAACAGAAATCAGATATTGCCGTCTTGGTGTAGTGTTGCTTACTATCCAATTAAACTCAAAGATGCATCTTCTATCTGATTGCTATTTTCGCAAAATAAAGCATCATCTAGTAATATTGGTATTCCTGATTATAGCAAGGCTATATATATTAACTGGTACGGGTATACAGATTATGATTCATTGCCCAATAAAGTTTATCTCAATAAAGGTCAATCAACATACGTTATCCCTAATAATGGATGGATAATTTGGACGTTAAAATCGATAAGATATGAAGATTCTCCATCTGCTATTTCTATTAGCTATTTTATAAACGGTGTCAAAATTTATGGTGATACGCCTATCCCTGTAAAAAAAGGAGATACAGTAAGTGCATATAATCCATACTATAAAAATGCTACAGAAGCGGCAATGGAATTTGCTCCAAATTCATAAAAATATGTATTAAATATATATGCTAAAAGAATCACAGTCACATCAGGTGCATTATTCTTTGTCGAAGCTGGATATGTTTATGCTTGGTGCTCTCAAGGTAGTCTTCCAACTGTATACGCTATGAACTAAATTACAAAATAAGGTCATTGATATATTTTAGAAGTATATCAATGACCTTATTTTAATTCTGTAAATAATGTAAATCGTATTAATACCAAGAACGAAAGCTCGGCTCGTGTTATACCTATCCAGGAACAACTCATACCATATTTAAAATAACCGCTATTAATAAGTTATGTGCTTCTTTTATCAATAAATATAAACAAAAAGGACTGAAATACAGTCCTTTTTGTTACTTATCTTTATCATCAGATTTATCTTCTTCCCAGTCATCACAGCCATTTTGAGCTGTATCGTTATCTACGGGGCATCCAGAAGTTCCCCATCCGTCCATACAGGTCCAGCCGTTAAATTTAGAAAAATAGCCATATTTGCAAGTTGAACAATTCTGTTTCAATATAATTTCTCATTCTTGATAAGATATCACAAATCCGTAATATGAACATAAAAATCAAAGTCATCAAGGTTTCTATTATCTATCCAAAAAGATGCATCATCATCATAAGCGACCGAACAATAACATTCTAAAAGCTGTGGCTTTTTATCTTCTGAAAGATTATTTTCTTTAAGGATATCATCAATAATCGTATTAAGATAACGAAGGTGCCTATATCGAATATCACGTCCCCATGGTACCTGTTTTGAAGTTCCTTTTAAAACAGGTAATTTATATAATGATTCAAATCTCCCTAATTCCTGAATTTCTTCTTCGGTTTTCTTTCGCATTTAGCATCATCCTCTTCACTTTATTTCATTTATTATACATTATTATAAAATCATTTTCAAGCAACAATCCGTTTATATAATCAATAAAGAGCTTCTCAACATCTGAGAAACTCTTTATTATCAAGTCAATATTTTTTTGCACATATATCCCAAAATTTTACTTTTTTAAAGCAAAAATCACAATACCATTTTGCGATACACCACCATATCCTCTTTCTTGCATAACACCATAAGAATAACCTGGCTCGACAAAAATAGGTGCATAAACGCTTCCTACTTTAGTAGCATAATGTTCAATAGGATATCCACTTCCGTATGTAGGAATCGTTGCGAAAATACCAGCTCCGAAGAAGACTTCATTTAATAATCAGCAGGGACAGACACTTTACACCCACTACCTCCAAAGTGCCAAAAACCTGAAACAGCACTCGAATGAGGACCTACATAGAAAGAAGTAAACTCAAAATAATCAGTAGGTTTATAATCTACATCATACCACCAACCGCCTGTTTGCCAACCTTTCGTAATAGGCAAACGTAATGATGTAGCAGGAGGCATATCCATGTCCTTGCTGGTTCCATCTGAGTAACTGATGTGTAACTTCGTGTCAGAAACGCTAATATCTGCTACAGCTTTGGTCACTTTATTTTGCGAAAATACCAATTAAAAAGAAAGGCACCTCGATTGAGATGCCTTTTATTATTTCACATCTATTATGTACTTGATTTTTGATTAATTACTATGGTCATCATAGCTTAACCCACGAGGCCATCCTCTAACATTAAATCCGCTTTTACCACTATATCCATAATAGAAAGCATCTCCAGCTAAGCAATCACCATTGTCTCTAATTCCTTTATTTACTACAACATATCCCTCTACCGTACCATCCTGAGCATAAATTAGTGGTAACTGCAATGATGTAGCAGGAGGCATATCCATGTCCTTGCTGGTTCCATCTGAGTAACTGA